>UMCT01029985.1_pt1 | contig 34575 bp, 40 predicted proteins | sample 1964291 | NCBI WGS metagenome assembly UMCT01 (sample SAMEA4835974, study PRJEB28245) | human gut metagenome | biome: gut microbiome; material: fecal sample | place: Denmark | collected 2008 | reverse complement strand
TAATGCCACTAATACTCTTTTCATAATACATCCTCCCGTTCTGCCACTCACTGTTGGCCGCATTGTATACTTTAGCATGGTAAATTGCTAACACGGTGTCATAGTAACATAACGGGAGGGTCTTGTCAATTCTTTATCGGTCGTAACGCTCCACCATCGAGAGAATTTCCTTTGCATATCTGGGGTATGCTGCTGCTACATCCTTCACTTCGTTCCTGGCAGTCTCCGCCACCTCCTGGTTGTAATCCATCTGTTTGCGGAGCGCCTGTCTTCTCTGAATGAGTTCATGTCGGATTTCCACCATTTCGCGTTTATCCAAAAGAGCTGCCGTCTGACCAATCCAGCGTTCCGGCATCTGTACCCGATAGTTAGACAGCTGTTCCACCAGTTGCTTCTGGTAATATTCGATCTTGGCTTCCGCCTCCGCGAACTGTTTCCGTTCTTCCTTTTCATCCTGGTACATTTTCCACAGCTTTTCCAGTCTGGCTGCACTGTCCGTATTATATTTCAGATACAGATATTCCATCAGCTGACAGTTGTTCACATACCGGATCTTTACTTTGTTCTGCAGCTGGATCAGTTTATTGATGGTCTTCTCCACACGCTGCAATTCCCTGTCACTGTCCATGTATTTGATACACACATAGGAGATTGCCACTGCGCCGGCGCCTACCGCCAGGAAATATCCCACATAAGTATCCATTTCAAATGCAAACTGCAGAACAGCCAGCATGATCACGCACACGATCAATGCCGTCAGGAAGATCACCGCCATTCCCCTCTGATTGTTCATCAGATTCTCCAGTTCATTTCTGCGATATTCATAGGCATGCCGTTCTCCATCCAGTCGATGCAGATCCTGTCGTACCAGATTGCCGTATTTTTCGCCTTCCCGGATCTTCTGAATCCCTTCTTCGATCTCATCTTCTCTTTTACGGATGGCATAATAATCCGCATCTTTCATCCGGTTTTTCTTCTCACGATATTTACTGCGTTCCTGTTCCAGCGCAGATATTTTACCTGCGGTACGGTTGATTTCCCCTCTCTGCTGTGCAGGTAACGCCTCAATCTCTTCCATATCCGTCAGGTACGATGTTACCAGTGTATATTCTCCGGTGAGCAGATCGATCTCCCTGGAAGCTTCCGTTATCTGCTCCAGGCAGTTCACAATGTAACGCTTCCGCTGATCTTCCTCTTCAAAATTTACACCGTTACGTGTATAGACCACCTGTTCCCAGTCATCCTCTTCCACCGGCTCTGTTTTTTTCTTAAAAAAGCGTTTCCACCACACCATAGTTTTCTCCTGTCCGTTCTGGTCCTGTTATATGCTGACACTCGTCCGATAACTGTTTTTCAATGCTGTGATGAGTCTCTCATTTTCCGCATCGTATTTCTGTCTGTCATTTGCGCGCCATTCTCTTCGCAGTTTCAACTGCCGGAATTCCGGCTGCTGTTCCCATTCTCTCCCGAATTGTTCCATACTTTTCTCCAGTTCCAGAGATTCTGTATAGAATTCCGGATTTCGGGCCGCAAATGCCACATAAGCATCTTCTGTAAGCTCCATGCGTTTTGCCGCAAGATAAGCATCCAGATGGCTTCTGTCCGGATCCGCCTGCCATGCCTCACGAAAATACTCTGCCGCCTTATCATAAAGCATCAGTCCGGTAAGGGCCACGCCTTTATTATGCAGGATCGCCGCCCTGACTTTTCCGGCCGGGAGCTCTCTTCCTTCTCTCTCCAGATCACTCCAGGTTTCCAATAGCATATCATATCCGCGAATAGCCGCGGCATATTTTCTTTTTTCCACCATATAGTCGATCTGGCTCTTACGTTTCTCCAGGTTGCTGAGTCCGGATCCCTGCTTCAGCACCTGTGCGACTGCCTGCAGCTCTTCTTCCCCATAGATTCCCACATACTGCAGAATCGTCAGTACAAAAGCACTCAGTGACCCCTGTTTATGTACCATGGGGTACAATTGCTTTGCCAGCTCTCTGACCCTGCATTCCTCTCCGATCCAGTCCACCAGTTTATCGTTCATGATAGACATATCCAGAAGAAACGCATTTTCCTTCAGGCAATAACACAGTTCCTCCATGCAATAGACCCGGATCTCCAGTTCTTCTATATTATAGGCTGTTTCACAATATTCACCTACACACAGACTTGCCTTCATTTCCATTCTCATCTCCATCCATCTTCATCTCCGGTCAGAGTTCGATCTCTTCCTTCCAGATGTGATGTGTTGCAGCACGAAATATGCCAAATCCCAAATCCTCCAGTTCCACCTTGAGGTGCGTGTCATCCCGCATTTCCACGCTGATCCGCAGGCGGATGATTCCCTCCTGTAATTCTTCCGGTACGATTCTGGCGATCCGGTTCCCCTTGCCGGTCAGGGAAGTGATCAGGATCTCCACAGCTCGTCCCTCCAGCAGATAGAATTCCATGGTATTTTTGGCTTCATACCAGTTGATTCCGGCATCCAGCAATGCCTGGTAGGATACCTCTCCCCGCCTGAGAACCTTCATTCCGATATTGGATTTGAGTTTATCTTTTCCCAGAAACACATGATTTTTACCGGTTTCCCCGGGAGTCAGTCTCTCCATCATGCCATAACAGGCACCCTTGCTGAACAGATTATTGCCCTGGAAAACTCTCCTCCCCTTACACAGATAGCGCAGGGATTCCTTCATCCAGTCCCGGGAAAAAGCTTCACCGATCAGATATACCGAAGATATCATCTGATTTTCACACAGTTTTTTCGCGATCTCCTGCATTTTCTCATCGGATTCCGGTACCGGGAAAGGAAATTCCCTCTCCTCCATATATGCCACTACAGGTGTGGTATGCCGGTTGCATTCCATGCAGTAGGTACGTATGGAAGCATCTCCATATTCGCATAATATCGTCTTATGCCGCCACAGTTCCTCCGGCTGGTACAGATTATAGTAATAAAAGCTCTCCACATGACTTTGGAAGCAGATCTGATCCGTCTTCAGATGAAGTCCCTCTGTGGCTGCTGTCAGCACTTCCAACATCCGATGATCCAATTCTTCGCAGGTGATCATCAGGGCACCGATACGTTCCGTATTTGTCACCTGAGATAAAAGGCCCAGACTTCGTTTCAGGAAAAGCGTCAGCAACGCCACCGGATCAATCGGTGCGCCGTCGATCTGCACCGGTTCTCCGTCCCTGGCCAGCTTCAAAAGGTTCTCCACCAGAATTCCTTCTTCCTCCCCGGCATATCGTATTGCTTCGCTTCCGTAAAACCACTGGTTGACTCCCTGTCTCTTACTGAGCGCCAGCGGAATGGTATAGACCGAAGATCCCGCTACGGAAGACAATGTTCTGATCTCTTCCTCACTACCCGTAACATAGCAGCTGATCTGCGCATATTTGTTGCCAAGATCATATCCGACGATTACTTTTTCGCTTCCCGGCAGTCGCATCTTCCTTCCGCCTCCTCTCTGTGGTCTGTCTGATCTTACTGCAGAGTGAACAGTCTGTGATCCAGATATTCTCTGCGGTAATATTCCTCCAGAAGATGATCCAGTGTATCATCATCCTGCAGCGACATACTGATCATCATATCATTGACAATCTCGTATTTACTGTCTGGATTATCATTCATGATATCACTCTTCTGTAAGCTTCCGCTCTCCGTCAGTTGTTCTCCGTTTGCGGATTCTTCCATAATATAATACTGAATATTCTCACCAAAAAAGAGCACAAACTCTTTGAAAAATACTCCACTGTATACTTCCTGCATGTATTCCGACAGATAATCCTCTGCCTGTCCGTTCTCGTGCAGCATCACATAATGAATTCTTGCCCGGACACCGCCTCTGGTATGATACTCCACAATGGTCTTGTCCTTTAGTTCCTGCAGCTCGGGAAGGCAGTCCTTATATTCCCGGAAAAAGTTCAGATGAATATGCTCTTTCATCATTTCCTGCAGGAAGTCCCGGATCAGCAGCTCATCTTCTCTCTCCAGCCTGTCTCTGTTCTCCGCATAGAATTTCAGATATGCCAGTTTACAGATTCTCTGTGTCTCTTCCCCCCGCAGATAGCAATTACGGATTTCATGAAAAATGTATTCCTCCGTCAGTTTTTCTCTGCAGAAGTAATCATAAGAGCTCTGGATCAGAACCGCCTCTTCGATCTCCTGTCCGGCTCCCTGGGATACGTAATAGCGGAAAATATCCAGCCGTTCTCCCACAAATGCACCGGAAAACAACATCTGTACCAGAATTTTCTCACTGAGTTCATAGCAGTCTACTTCAAAAGATCTTGCTGCTTTCCAGATATCACGCAACTCTTTCGTCGTTCCCTGTACATAATGAGACAGATACTCCAAAACATTTCCGTTGTATTTTCCTCTGCGAAAAACAGACAATGCCGCCGCATATAAGGCAGGTTCTCCGTCATGTACGGACTGTGAGATCAGCGCATCCGTCAGGCGCAGCAATATTTTGGCTTCCGCAAAATACGGTGTATACCGTTCGATCCACTGATATGCCTTCTCATAATTCCCCCGCAGTATCAGGAAACGCAGTACGGTCTCCCTCTGTTCCACCGTCAGCTGTTCTCCATCAAACTCCTGCAGATATTCGTCCAATGCCTGCACATCATCGGCATCAAAATAAGCCTGCGCCAGCTCTACCGCTATTTTATGCCGCAGCTTCGGCTCCACGGCATCGGATGCCGCAAGTCTTGCCATACGCATTAACTTTGCGGAAGGCATAGCTTCTTCTCCTCTGTCATTTTGTGCAAAATACAGATCCAGTTCCACAGTATCCGGCACATAATGTTCCAACAGCCGCAGATATTTTCCGGGCACCAAAAGCTTCTCCAGCGTGTATTCCACATTTTTCAGGAATCTGTTCCCATAGGCATCCTCAAATGCAATGGTATAATCATTTCCGTAGATTGCTACCCATGAGATACCGTTCTGCAGTAAAGTCTCCGTCATTTTCAGGTTGCCCGGCTGACCGACGATCACCTTGCGTATTCTATTATCTTCCACCCGTACCAGATGTGCAAAAAGAAGACGGGAAAGTGGCTTTGCCATTGTCTCCGTCACAATCGCGGGTGTCAGGAATCCCTGATACAGCACCGCCAGATGTCTGTTAATGTGCTGTTTCTGAATCTGATCGATGACAAAACGTTCGATACGCGGTTCGTAATGTTCATACAATTCTTCGTATTCCGCCCTGTGTTTCAACAGATACGCATATAAAAAGGCACTGTGTTCGTAATCCAGATTGTTCTGGAACGAGAAATACATCAATATTACCTTCGGCAGTTCCGTTACGGAATCCATATCTATCGAGGCCATATAATATTCATACAGATTGGTGATCCGCAGATGGCTTTCCACACCCTTCTCATACCAGCCAAAAGCATCCGTACCGGTCTTGCCTCCTTTGATCAACAGACTGCAGATTTCCTGCAGGATACGTACATCTTCTTTTTTCCCATATACTTTTTTCAGAATTCTGCACAAAAGCGGCGAATATTCCCGCACTCTGCCTGACAGATACAGAAGCTGTTCTAACAGGCTGTCACTGATCGCCTCCTGTCTGGCGCCAAAATGCAGCACCTGCAGTTCAAATCCGTTCAGTTTCCGCAACAATGCAGGATTGCTGTTCAGAAGTGCCAGTGCCTCCAGATAGATGACCGGACTGGTACATCCATACTGATATTGCTTCTCCAGGAACAGCCATTTTCCGGAAGCAGACCGGTTATACTCTTCCGACAGATACAAAAGCAGCCACGCCACCCGCCATCTGGTCCTGTCATAGCGATAGATCTGCTCCACCTGTTCCGCCATCTGCCTGGTATACTGGGGATCTCTGTGGATCAGTGTCGTCAGATACAGATAATATGCCCACAGATCCCCGCCGGCAGCTTTCTGTTCCTCCAGCATATCCGCTGCATGATCCAGGATCCAGCCGGCTTCATTGTATCTCTCTTCGGTGATCAGAAGTTGTGCCTGAAACAGTCTGGCCGATGCATCCCGTTCATCCATAGTCACCATACGTTCCACCAATTTGCCAGTCTCTGCCAGCCAGGTACCTGTTCCGATCTTACGTAATCTGAAATCCTCATAATATTTCATGATCTGTGCTCTGCACTGCATATGACTGTGGTCCGCATGCCGCACCGCCGTCATATCCCCCAGCTGTACCGTTACTGGGATCTCCAGCGACGTATAAGCATTGTATATATAGATCCTGCCGAAATTTTTACCGGGCCTGCATATACTGCTGTCGATATAGACCGGGAGTCTGCACCGGTTTCCCAGAAAATCGTCATCACTTAATGTTTCTTTTTCTGTGAAGACAAACTCTCCCTCACATTCGATCTGTAAATCGGTATATCCCCAGCCGTTTCTGACAATATTCAGGCTGTTCTCCGTCACCCCGTAATTACCTTCCGCTCTGGAAAGCTTTTTCACCAGTTCCTTTTCCTCTATCAGAAACTCTATCTGCTGCTTTTTATTGATACAGATCAGAAATTCCTCCACGTTCTGCTCATTGCCCTCATAGGCGGACAGCATACGATAGCAGCCATAAAAATGTTCATCATTCCCCTGGAACAGACGCCGGAAATCCGGATCATAGAATAACCGTACCGCTTCCGCCCAGTTACTTTTCGCCAGATTAGCAAAATGAAACAGATTCCTTATGGTACCAATGGAAGAATTCAATACGCCATGCTCCACGGTCACCACGAAAGGCAGATTGTATTCTCCCCTGTTGCTGACTACAGAAAAAGAGCCCTTCACCACATCCCCTTCCTCCAGATTCTCTCCATGGAAGCAATAAAAAATTTCTGCATCGGAGCCGGTAAACTGGTCTGTTATGCATTCCATCAGCAGATGGTCCGATATTACAGATCCTTTTACATAGCCTTCCGATGCAGAAAGGATGTGAAAAGAGCCTTCGTACGCTGTTCCCTGAGACAGGGAAATCTCTATTTTAGAGCAGGAGAATTCCAAAGAACCATTCTCATAATCGAAGTTTCCTCCTAAAATTCTATCAAGTATCTCCTGCATGTACCTTCACCCGTTCCCTGTTGTCAATTTGGATTTATTATACCAAATTTCGTACGTAAGGGCAAGGTGCCATACCTGTTAGTCCAGGTTTAATTTCATATAATAAAAAATGTCGTAAAATCAAGGTTTCCCACAGCCTCTGCTACTAGTGTGTTACTAGTATACCACTTTTTTACATAATCTATTATAAAAAAGGAAACGCTTTCACAGTTGTTTAACCCTAACTCCGGCTTTCCTGGCTCATGGTTTTACAAGTATATTTTTTGTGATTTTCTAAATGGCAAGTTAGATAATATACAATGGACTAAACATACTACCATTAGTGGATCAGGTAAGATTACTTACCCAGAAAATTGTTCTGAAGTAATGTTCATATCCGCAGTAGATGGCACCAATTATGTAAGCGGCATTTTTCCATTGACCGTATTACAAAATGCCAAATGGTATGATTATGGAAATGGCGATTACCGCGTAGAAATTCATACTACAAATACATATTCAGGATATATTGCTTTTGCTAAGAACCCATCCGATGCAGACAAAACATCAACCACAGTTACTGATGTTTACTATAAATAAATCAAATCCATTGCGTCCATGTGTTATTAAAATATACGCAATGTGCTGATTTGCCATAGGCATCAATATAGTGTAAATATAGCATTTCGGCTGTTTCCGTATAATATATAGATCTCCGAATTACAATCAGTATGCCAGCAGAATCAAATCCAGATGGTATATCTGTTGCTTCGGATCCAATTGTATATATTCCAGTTTTCAATTTCGGATTTTTAATAGATCCATTTAAAATAGATCTGTTAAATAGGGTATCATCCTCGTGTAACTTGCCATTTAAACGAGAACAGGCGGAGAGTTTCCCGAGACTCTCCGCCAAGATAATGAAAATGTTTACATATAGACTGTTAATATTTTATCATATAATAAATACAGCGTCAATAGATTAAGCTGCAGCCAGATACTTTCTGGTGGTCTGTCCGGCCAGTCCGTCTGCAGTGATCTTGCAGGACTGCTGATATTCAATAATAGCTGCTACGGTTTTACGACCGCAGATACCGTCAATATCAGCTTCTGTCAGCAAGCCAGCTTCCATGAGTTCCCACTGAATCCACTTGACACCCTCGCCCGTGGGAAGAAATACCTTGATATTCTTCTTCCTTGCCTGTGCCTTACTGGTTACCGTCATGGTAGGCTCTGTGTAAGGGTTGGTTCCCTTCCAGGTTCCCGGCACTTTTACATCGTAGGTGTAATCCATATTCTTAAAAGTCAAGCCATATACCCATTTTGTCGCGGATACCTTGCTCATGACTGTACCATAGTTAATGCCCTTTGCTTCAATACACATAGGTACTCCGTTTACTTTTCCGATATACACACCTACGTGCCCGGATTTCCACAGGACAACCCCCGGCGCAAAATCATTGATCTTTGCAATCGGCATCCGGGTGTACGCGGTCTGATACAGCTGATAAGAGCCGATGTTAAGCTGTCTGTATCCGCCGATCAGACCGGAACAGTCCACATTGACCTTGCCGACCTGCCCCTTCCGCCGTGCCTTTGCCATATAGAAGGTGGTCACGACTTTGGGATACATAGCGTGCATAGTACTCATCTTGCGTTCTGTCAGCGCACCCTCTGGGATCTTAGCCCCGTAAAAATACGGGGTTCCCAGGTGCACTCTTGCATATTTTGCCAGTCCATTTCCTGTTTTCATTCTCCAGTTACCTCCTGTGTTTCCTCGGGCAACTTTGCCTTATCTTCTACTTTGCGATTGATATATTTCATAAGCGGCATTAAAAACGGAGGGATCTTTACCCCACTATCCTTCAGGTTTTCCAGAATGCTAATCAGCTCATTAACCACCAACCATACCGCTACCACCGTTGCAACTACAAATGGCACTGTAATTTCAATGCCAGCACATTCCACGCTGTACTGGATTAACACATCCGCAAATGCTCCGACAATTACCAACATCCACATGCCAATCTTTTTATAGATGCCACGGATGCTCTTATAGCTGCTGATGCCTCCGTCCTCCCTAAATTTGGCAGCCATCAGTCCGGTGATGTAATCAATGATATTACATCCCACCAGCAGTAATACCGGGATTGCCAAGATCCCCAGCCAACTCATTAACACAGATAATGCTGCAATCACAGTTGCTTTTACTTTGTCCATAATATAGACCTCACTTTCTCAATATAAAAGCCGGTCACTCCCGCAAAGGAAGTAATCGGCTCATGGCTCTTAGTTACTATATAGTTGTTGTTAGGACCGTCTCTTGATCTCATAGGCAGCCTCCTACTCTGCAGTTGCGGTTAGATCTGCCAGCTGGGTCTCCAAGGTATTGATCTGATCCCGGAGAGCCTGTCTCTCTGCGTGGACAGTCTCGATATCATATTCCGTCTGTTCTCCAAGGAGAGCGTACTCATACGTTTTGATAATTTTATAATCACTGGCGGCGATCTGTGCTTTAAGACCATCGATTTGCGCAGTCAACTGACTGATCTGCTGCTGTCGTGCCTGCTCTGCAAGCTCCTCTTCGGTCGGTTCAGGTTGCACCGGTTCAACTGGCTCAATATATACTGAGCCATCATTTGACAGCTCATACCAGCCGTCACCCGCGCGAAATAAAGTTGTGTATGCCTCATACTCGCCGTTGTCCAGCGGATATTTGCATCCCTCATCCAGGTAGAGGCGGAAGCCGTCAGTATTTACTGTGAGATTGTCTCCGGTGATCCGGATCACATGAGGACTCTCCTCTGATACAACGACCAGCTGTACGGTCTTTTTATTTTTAAATTTTATGTAACCCATGCGGGCTCCTTTCTGGCGCTCTTGTGGCTGCGCCCGCCTTCTGATCTACTACACTAAATGGCAATTTAAACGAAATAGAAGGTAAAATTGACAACAGTATTAAAAAAGTCAATATCCACCATAGCGGAACGACTGAAGTTGAATATACATTGCCACAAAACATTGGATTAAACGATGTTATTATCTGTAATTCGAGCTTTGGTGGTGTATCTGGTACGACATTTGTGCTAGGTGGTTATGCTTTATACTATAGTGCATTTTCGACACATGTAGCATATACAATTCCAGCTCCTAACAGTACTTCATCAAATGCAACATCAACTGTAACTTTGATAGCTCAAAACAAAATCAAAGTAAAATGTAACAATGCCAATGCTTTTTGCAGTGTTACTGTAATTATGGGCGGTAATTCAGCTAATTAAATTATAAGGTAATATACCACTCACGGTGCATTTCGTAATTACTGCGCTTGGTATAGAACTACAACATATGCATTGGCTGGTATTTTAGCTGTGACAGATGAATTAGAGTATTTCCCTTGTATATAAACATATCCAGTATTTATTCCTGTCCCGACTTCAATGCCGTTAACATGGATATATTCCGCATCGTCTCTATTATAAAGTGCCCATGAGCAGACAACCATAGGTTTATATCCTTCTTTTGCAGCATTAAATGTGATGGTAAAAGTGCTACTTTTGTTTAATGTTACATCCGAACCGAGTTCAACTTTGTCTGTCACAAACTGTAACTTGCCATTTACATCAGCAAATCCATCTGCTACCGCCTTGGCATCCGGCACGTATCCGGTCACCTTGGTGGCCAGCAGATCCTCCTTTGTGGTGATCATCTGGGCAAAAGCCGGGGCTGTCAGATCAGTAAAAAATTTTTTGACCTTGCCAAATACAGTAGAGACTTTTTCTCCACTGGCAATATTTTCCCGGGTCTCTGAATCCGTAAATGCAATCTCTGAATCTGCCACATCCACTGTCTCTCCATCATAACCTTTGGCAAGATAGATCCAGTTGATTTTGTCGTTCCTGGGCGCTCCGTCCGGTGCATCTTTAATTGCCAAATATGTACTGCCATTGTGATATACCGCATCCAAACGCTCATATACGGTATTGGGGTTGTAATCTCCTTTGTAAGATATTCCGATTTTTCCGAGAGCCTTGTATCCCTCCGGTGCTGCCATAGTTCATTCCTCCTTATGCTACTTTCCAATACAAAACATTATCATCAACTACAAAATCCACACCCACGCCATCCTTCATATAAAGATTCATTATGGCTTCATCCAAGTAAAACTTGGGTTCCGTGATACTGGCATATGATTCTGCACGGTCTGCATCTATCTTAGCCTGTGCTGCAGATGTCGCTGCCGCGGTTGCCTGCTGTGTTGCTGTTTCTGCCTGCACTGTGATGTCTGCAAGATAGTTCGGCTGCAGTTTATCTGCAGTAATGCTGCCGTTCTTGATGTCCGCCTTTACTTTTCCATCATCTCCAATGGACCAGTAAACGGTATCCGAATCGAGAAATTCAAACTGCGTAATAAGTGCAGACAGATCTATGTACTGCTCCGTCCCATCCTTTAAGTAGATGATAAGCCGCTCGGTAACCGGATCGTAACTGAAGTTAATGGCAATCTGTGCCATTAAAGTGTGTAATACACTGGTTGATCCGGAATAATATGTAATCGTAATATCACCTGTATCCTGGTTCAATTCAATACTCTTTACCAAACCATTGGCTTCCGTGATTGATAACTTGGTCAAGTCCAGCGTTATCACGCGGTTATCAATCTCACTCACACCCTGACTTAACTTATTCAAATTCGTTTCATTCAACGGAGTGTTAATAGAGGGAGTGTTTTCCCAAACAGTAGGATTATACGCTTTCTGCATCCTGCTTCACCTCCTGCTCCGCAGCATCCCGATCTGCGATCTCCGCCAGCAACGCATCACTGGCTTTCTGCTCCTGACGTGTCAGCACCTCCTGTAATGCAAGTCGCTTGACTTCCTCCGGCAGGCTGGATTCATCCACAAATTTCGTAATGGCCTGACTAAATTCCCTGATTTCTAAATTGCTCATTCTTAATCCTCCGGTCCCAAATAAGTAATAACAGTCCCACTAATGTTTTTTGTTCTCCATGCAACTACCGTACCTTTATAGTTCATATACCCGCTGACACCCATTGCCCGCACACTGACCAAGTCCACGCTTGACAATTTATTTACGATTGTCGCTGCGCTGATTCTGTCCGCCTTGATCACGCCGGAGGATGTCCAATTTGCGACTTCCATGTAATTTGCTTTTACTGTACCGGCACTGATATAATTAGATTCCACGTTGCTCAGACGAGCGCTCACAGCATTCAGTGAATCAATAGTCGCCTTGGTAGCAATCAGGTTGTTTAACTCCAATTTGGTTATATTCAAGTTCTCAATGGTCGCATATTTTACTACCATCTCATCTGCATTGACGATACCAACCAAATCTATCCTTTCGGCTTTGATTTTTATGCTCTCCGCCGTCTGATTGATCTCAGATACGATATTGTCCTTGGATACCTTGGTAAGTATCTGTTGTGCATTGATGCTGATCTGTGCAGACAGATTTTCGTTGACATCCTTCAGTTCCAGTTTGGTCTCTTCCACCGTCCGTGTGAGGACATTCGACTTGCCTTTCAGTTGGATAATGGACTTCATTATGCCATTGACCTGCCCGGTTCTGTACTCCTCGCCCTCCGCAGTATAACTGTCCTTTAGAGCCTGTATACCTTTCAACGTACGCTGCAGTATGTATGTATAGATAGTCTCCCGGGTCGTGTGCAGTAATATACCATCCCCCACCTCCAGGCAAGGATTACCGCGAGCTTCCACTTGTGCCGGACGGTACCATACGACTCCAATCACGCTGAGGACGTTATCTGCGATGGTCTGCAGGTCTGCCGCAGACTTGCCGTATATCAAAAAGTTATCCTCGATGATGTAACAATTATTGCCATTACCAGCGATGGCACCGATGTCGTTCTCTTCCTGGCGGATCTGCAGCTTATCAATATGTTGGACTACAAAATCCTCATACTGGCAGGAGATATAATTGCTACGAGATACCTCTGTGGTGCCTATCGGATCTGCAGGATAAAGGTCATCTGCCGGATACAGATCATCCGCCGGATACAGCCCCTCTATCATCTGCTCCAGCACCACATACCGTAATTTTCCATTTCTGCCGATATGTCCAAAGCAGCCATTGATCTCACAAATAGCCTCAATAACTGTCTTTCCTGGGAGTTCTTCGGGATCTATGGTTTTTTCTATTACCATATCATCGTTAACCAGCGTGATTTCTTCCTGCTCCACGCCGACATAGGCACAAAAGCTGTTGCGAAACTGCCGAAGTTTCATCGGAAATGCCAGGCTGTTATACCACCTGGATACCTCTGCATTCAGGATGTCGTACATGGCATCATAAGCTACGATATCTTTATACAGTCTGTCAGCTGTCGGTTTGTCCGAATATACCTTATACTCCCCCAACTGATATGGTTCGTCCTGACCTGCAAGCAGACTTGACACTTTCATTTTCTTGCCTTTGAAATTTTCTATCGTATCTAGCACCTTTATTTCAAAGGACGATGCATTACAGCATCCAAATCGCAGCTCCTGTTCATCGCATATGGACTCCGTTATCGTCATGGTCTCTGTCTGGTATTCAGCATTAGTCAGTGTTGTGCCTGACACCGGACATTCAATTATTAACTGTTTTTCTACCGAATCATCATAAAACAGATTCTTAATGCTGTTCTCCATTTAATACTCCGTCAACGTAAGTGTAAATTCATTGTATTCGATGTCTTTTTCATCCTCGCTCAATGTATGTATTGTATAGGTAGTATCAGACATGTAGAAAACACCTGTGGCATATTCCAAAGTTTCATCATTCCAATATGTGCACCTTACCCTTCGCTGGTTCTTTTCCGTCGTCGGAAGAGTTGCAAGTCCAATTGCATTATCAAATGCCATCCGTTCCTTAAGATTCATTTCCCGAATATTCAGCTTTAATTTTGTTTTGAAGTTCGGAGACGTTTCCCTATGTAACAAAATATTTGCATCTCTGTAGGCATCTATTTCCACTCTTTGGTTTGGAGTGCTCTCCCATCCATCAGCCAGCAGGAATGAATTAGGGAGAGTCACATCTCCGAATTTAATTAGCCATCCATTGAATTTTCCCGGCATTGCTCTCCCTCCTTCCTAAATAAATGCACTCTGTCCATGTGTATTCTTGTACATCCGATCCTGCCGCACCGTTTCCCGGAAGATCTCCCGCTCATTCAACTTTGCTACAAATGTATATGTACCGCCACCGTTTTCCGCCTGTGCCTGCTTAAATGCCTCGATCATAGTTGCTAACGGTGTCTCAATGTTGGTCTGCCCTCTGGGCTGATCACCCAGGATTGCCGCAAATGGTTTGCCACCCTGGATCACTGCGCCATCTGCAAGTCGTGGCAAATCTGTCGGAATATTCTTTAAATTTGGGCTCCATGTCTGTCCACCCCATTTATGTACCCAGTCGGGGATATCAATTTTAAATGAATTGATTGCATCAATAAGAGTATTCAAACCATTCAACCATAACTTTAAAAATGATTCAGCAATTATGTTACCGAGATTAGTAGCTTTCTTTGCATACACAATAATTGCATCAAATGCTCCCTTCCAGTCTCCTACAAATACACTCTTTACAAATTTTCCCAGCAAATTTAATTCATCTTTTAATGTAGACAATGCCTCCTCACCATTTCCGGCCCACACAACCACACCTGCTATAGCAGCTATTACCGCCATTACAGCACCGACAACTACAGTTGCAGCTCCGCCGAGTGTAATAAACACCCCGGCCAGTATCGCACCGGCAGAGATCAGCAATAATGTCATATTCTTGGCATTCAAACCGTTTTCTGTGATATCCTTCAGTGCCAATATCAGACCGGCTGCTCCTCCGACAATCAGTCCGATTCCTGCGGCTATCGGTCCAAACAATATCAATAACCCTACAACCGCCAGTGCCAGTCCAGCAACATATCCAACAATACCTTCCCAGTCCACACCGTTTTTCCACATTTTCACGTAGTTGTATACCATCAATGCGGCTCCTGCGATCAACATCATAAGTCCAAGTACCTCCGGCAAGTATGGTGCCAGTTCTTCTAAATCTTTCAGCAGACCAGCTATTCTCCATGCAAGCAGAGTGATTCCAATAAATACAGCCAGTGGCTTTATGATCTTCAATAATTTCTTAGCCTTTTCCAGCATTTCCACCATTTTAGGATTCACAGAAGCTTCTTCAAAAGCATCCTTACCAGTCAGCTCTCCTCCACCTGCCGTAGTTCCTCCCTGATCGCTAAGTACATTCAACTCGTCAAATGCTGCCAGCGCTTTCTTTGCAGACTTCGTAGTAGTGTCCAACGACTTTGCATAATCAATATTCTGCTTTTTTGCCCGAGTATAAGTACTTTTCCCTTGCAGGATTGCCATAAACTGGGCAATTGCATCCGCCGCCTTGATCAGCCAGTTAATGAGCTTTACCAGATATGGGATAGCCATATTGACGATAGGTTCAAACGCTGCTGCCAGGCTGTTCTTAAACTGGGCACAGCTACTTTTCAGTGCAGACATCTGTGCATTATAGTCCTTGGAATATTGAGCAAGATTATGGAAGCCTTCTTTCATTGCGGATACCATTGCATTGAATCCCTTAGATATCCAATTAAATATAAATAAACTCAGCAGAATTCCCTTCAGTCGGCTTGCCATTGTAGATAACAGGCCCCCCGATTTCTTTGCACTGGTTCCGCAGGAATCCAGTGCTTTTCTTCCCTTGGATTCCAGTTCAGAAAAACCATTCCGGATTGTATGGACCTCTTTGTTGATTTCTGCAAGTCTGGCAGACAGCTCATCATATTCCTGATATCCGTCTGTGACTCCAGCCTTTTTCAACAGTGCCATCCGTTCTATGATCTGCTCCTGCTCCTGCATCAGGGCAACCATATTCTGATCAGCTACCACAGCATTGTTTTTTATATCAATCAGCTGTTGTTCTGCTGCCTGCTGCTCTCTGATCTTCTCTGCAATCTTCTCTTCCTTTTCGCTGACCTTATCAGCTGCACTGGCCTGCTGGTCAATCTGAGCCATGATTGCGTCTGAATTATACTGCTGATACCCTACCGTGTCCTGCGGAATCGTTGCTTCGCCTACCGCAGCGCTGGCCTTAGCCATTTCTGCCGCTGCCTCTTCGGCTTTCTTCTTATTCCGCTCCATGATACTGTCAAAATTCTTCTCGAATTTATCCCAGTCTTCTTTTGACCATCCCTCCGGTGTCAGGCTGGTGTCCTTGGCTTTCTCCTCCAGTTCATCCAGTTTTTTTTCGATGTGTTCAGCACCCTTATCCAGTTTTGAATTGTCCAGATCAGAATGTAACCTGATCTCAGTATCGTACTTTGCCATGATGCCTCCTTAATCAAAAAAGAGCCTGCTGACACCTATGCGGTATCAACTGGCTCACTGGCTCTCTGTCGACTTATTGATTTTGGCATATTTCATAAATTCATCTATTCTTGCCTGCTCCTCAGGTGTGATTTTCTCATCCTTTGGTGCCTTAATACAAAATATCTTTTTGGCGCTCCTATACGCGCTTTTCTCTTCCTGCGACATTTTTGAAGTAATCTTTTTCTGCCGTATATCCATTACATGTGTCAGGGAGTTCTCCTGAAGATTTCCCAACAGTCCCATAAATACAAACCAGTGCATCTTTGCCTTATTCAGATCTATATGATACTGGTTGCGGAAGGCTGCATATATTCTCCACTGGTCCATATCCCAGTCCATGATAATATCTTCGTTTTTCTTCTGTTGATAGTTGTCATGGTTAAATTCTGTCATGAACCATTCAATCGCCTTCGCGGCTTCCTGCGGTTCCGGACATTCCTTGGGAAATAGCAAATACGATGCAATATAAAATCGCTCCATATCCGATAAATCAGGATCCGACATGCACATGGACATTTTTATTCCCGTCCGGAAAGAAGCTGAAATAGGATATCCTTTCCAGTCTGTCGGAAGCTGATCCAACATAATATTAAACATATAACTCCCCCACTATTTATGGTGTCTTCGGTTTTGACGATTCCTGTTGTGATTTATGCTTCCGCCATCTCTTTCTCTGCTGTATTTCTCCCAAAGTTCCTTATTTCTTCCGTTTGCATATCTCTGTGCAATCGGGATAATCTGATCAAAAAAATCAGTAATCAGGATCGGACTCGGTGTGATCTCGCCAAATACCTTCTTGCAGGTCCTTTCTCCGAACACTCTGTCAATGTCGGACATGATCTCGTTAGTTTTTCCAATCATGATCCGAAGCTGCTCTATTTCCGGTTTTCTCGTAAATTCTTCCGTAGATACATATTTTTTAACTTTTTCCAGATTATCTATCAGTTCTGTGAAATCTGCATAGAATTCCTGACTTCCAAAATTGCAGACAATCGTATCGCCATTGTCATTTACCTGTACTTCTGTGCCACCCTTAATAGCATTAATTTTTTCCATATATTACCATCCTCTCTGAATGTGATGGACGACAGAGAGGTGCGCCCACCACATATGTTAATATTGATTAACACCTGTATTATTTTGCGGAATCCGCTGTGAATGTATTGGTTGTGATATTAAATTTACCTTTGATATCATCACCAGCCTGCTTTACACTAAGCACATTGTGAACGTAATCCCCGCCATCTCCACCATTGGAAGTAACAGATACTGTACACGGCACCTTGATTGCTTTATAGGTTCCTTCCTCACCCTGTACCGCATCTTTTAAGCGCAGTCTTATAAAAGATGTGTGAGCCTTCGCGCCTACAGGAAGATCATCCACCAGTTTATCGATCATTTTCTGGACATCATCATCTTCACAGTCTTCCTTATCCACATCAAATGCTCTCTGATAGGACTTTACCTTATTGGACGCCTTTGCCATATTAATGTAGTGCTTCGTATCCTCTTCCGGGTTCATCTCCTCTGTGAGGGATTCTACGCCATCGCCCAGCAGTGCATACTTCTGTTCTTCGGCTCCCATAGTGGTATCAATGTAATGCCTTAAATCTTCTCTCATTTTTCCTGAGCTCCTTTCTTATATTCGATAAAAATTGTCATTTGATACAATGCTTCGTTCTGTCCATTCTCTCCCATAAAAAACGGACTTGATACTCCTACTGTTTTGACGTTTCCACCCTGGATATCAGGAAAGTTTCTGTTACGGTTCCTATCCTCGATCCAGTCCGTTAACTGCTCCATCCAGCTTCCGTTTTCGATGCAGCTTTTATCCGTCTGAGTATCCAATCTTACCACGAATTGATAGTAGTCCTTGTGGATTTCGACCCCGCTAATATACTTTCTCACATTAGTCATAGGTTCCTTGACTAACGCAAAATTGACATTGCTGCGCATCCGATCTGTGTCGATATGTTTCATACTCTCCGGAGAGAATTCTTTCAGCCATTTGATAATGGATTGTGATACCGTCATTTTAGCAACTCCTCCTGAAGTTTCTTCTCTATCTTTTCAAGTCCTCCATTCTGCAGCATACGGTCTGCCCAGTGTGCCCCGCGCAGTGTACCGTTACCATATTCCAGGCTTCGTTTTGTAGGCACCTTATCTACATCTTTTCTGGATCTCCAACCATTGTCTGTCTTGAAACCCGCGCAATGCAGGTCCGGATCCTCATAGACGATGCCTTCCCACATATAATGTGCATACGGTTTATTCCACACAACATCTGCATCATTTTCTATGTGTCCACTTAAACTAAGTCCACCATCAGCTAATGGGATATATGGATCTGATAACTTCAATATTTCATTCGCGCAGATCTGTTGCAGCCTACCTTTTTCTTCCAGTCCCAATGTCTTTATGCATACACCCGGATTGAAATTACGAGTTACTTTCAGAGTATGAAATCCAGTTTTTGCCATATTTCACCTGTTGCACCGGTGCAACTTTACCTTCCCACAACTTTTATGTTCTTCAGTCGAATTCTTCCACGATTGTCGGATACCTCCGTAACGGTAACTGCATACTGGAAATCTTCTTTCAGATCCGTCAGGCGATAGTGTTCTCCTATCTCTTTTTCTGATTCTCCCAGGACCAGCTTATCCTGGTTTGTTCGTACATCCAGTGTCCAGTACTCTGCTGCCTCTTCCGCTGACAACTTCCGGAATTTCTGCGGCTCCAGGTAAGGTTTGTTGCCATATTCCCTCTGGAAGTCCACCGTGATGCTCTCAACCTTGCTTTCCGTCTGCACTCCGCCGGAAGATGTTACATCCGTTTTATTGTGACGCCACTGAACTCCCTTCACTACTGATCTGAGCCATACTTCTTCGTCTGTCTTCGTATCTCTATGGAAATTATAGACTGTCATAGTATCCGTAAAAAGAACACTCATAGCGCACCTGCCAGTCCCGTACCGGATAGTCCGGAACGTATTACAGAGGTTAGCTGCGTTTCCTTCTCCTGCGCTGTTGTAACCTTGTAAGACTCTGAATACCCGTCGTTGCTTACGGATGTAATACCGGTTCCCATCCCAGACGCATCCTGCACAGCCATAGTATTGAGCAACTGGCAAAATGTATCCTGGATCTGCACATGTACCTGCTGTTGAAAGTCCGTGGCCGTATCCTTGTCATATGCCTCCTCAAATCTCTTTGCCCGCATATGCGTAATTGCATTCAGCTTGATCTCTGCCAGTTTGGATAATCGGTTAAATTCCTTCTCGTCCGTGATGCTATTATAAAGGGAGCCGTATTGCTCCCACGTTATGTAAGACATACTGCTCCCTCCGTTTTTACTCTTCTGCGGGATCCTGATCTTCTGCCTTGGTCTTTTTGGGGACTTTCTTGGCTTTCAGATCTGTGATCTCCTGTTTCAGTGCTACATTCTCTGCTTTCAGATCAGTGATCTCTGCAAGTAACTTCTTATCCTCTTCTCTTTTGGAGCTTACTCCCATTCCTACTGTTCTCATATGCTACCTCCTACGCCTGATAGCTCAGATAAATACCAGCTACTTTGTTCTTGTAGACATCCACAAGACCGTACTTGCGGTACTTGATGATATCTGCATCAGCATCCGGATTGGAAGATGCTGGGATCACATTAGATACCACATGCTTGTCATGCTTGATGATGGCAGGCTTATGGATGATCATAAAGTTGATAGGCTTTGCAGCTTCCTGTACCATCTCATAATAAGAGGACATAGAGCCTGAGGATGCACTGGAACCAGCTACAGGAGAATAAACTCCACCACTCTCCGTGTAATATGTCTTGCTGGTTACAGGTGTAAGATCCTTAGTCTTTTCGTACTTTGCAGTTCCCTTGCGATAATGACCTGCCTCCTCACCTGCAGATTTACCATCCAACAGATCGATGGAAGTATAAAATCTTCCCTGCGGTACAGGCTTCCTAATGGTAAATGCCGCAAGAATCTCCTTGGACTTATAGGTATCCATCATCAGCAATCCATTTAACAGATTTGCAGTTGCGTACAGGATTCTCCCTTCTTCCGGCACCTCATCGTTATCCATCGTATTCTTTGCCTCCAGCAGTTCTGCGAGGAACTCTTCTGCGGTGACAATCTTCTTGGCTTCTCCCTTGGAAATGCCCTCAGTGCCTGCAAGTGTAGCAAATGTGAATGCATCCGCTTCCGGTGCTACCTTGGTACGCATAAGTTCTGCACCCGCCATGCCAAATGCAAGATTATAGGTTTCCTGATTATCCATAGCATCTACGGACAGTTTGGCACCACGGTCATAGTTGTATTCCGTGGATGCCCACCTGAAATCCACAGTTCCCTGTGTATAACCACTGTTGCGGTCATAATCGCCAAGACCGGTTACAGCAATCTGAGGATATATAATCTCCTTTGCGTTTGCGCCAGCTCTTGCCATTGCAGGATCTCCTGTCAGATCACTGGTTACAGATTCTCTTTTGTATACCTCATCAAGCAGAGGTACATAGTTTTTGGCTAATGCAATTGTGTTAGGCATTTATTTTCCTCCCTACTTTGTTTCTGTCGCAGGCGGAAGTCCCATTGCAGCTCTCATTGCAGCCTCATCTGCATTAGCACTGCCTCCGGTTCTCACCTGTCCAATCAGATTTCCAGTTCCTACCGGATTAGGCTCCGGCTCTCCGAAGAGCATTTTACTGTCTTCTGCTTCTGTTAAGGTTTTCAGTGCTGCCGCAATGTCTTCTTTCTGGTTTTTGGATGCTTTCAGCGCGTTTACATCCAGCAGAGCCATAATTGCCCTAGGATTCTTTCCCTTAGCAGCTGCAATACTTTCCTTTACAAGATCACTGAAGTCCCGGTCCGCAATCTTGGAATCGTAATCTTTCTGAATATTCTTCTTTTCCTCTTCCAGATCACTGATTCGTTTGTTGAGTCCTGTGACATCCACATCCTTGAATCCATCTAACTGGGTCTGCAAATCTTTCATTGCAGTATCATTAGCCTTGATGGTTTCATTCGCTGCGTCCAGCTTCTTGGTCTGGTTGTCATAATCGGTCTGGGTCTTGTAGTTTTCGAGTACAGCTTTTTCAAAGTCCTTTTTCTTATCTTCAGATACTTCCAGTCCATACTCTTTCATGATTTCAAAAATGTTCTTCATATTGTCCTCCTAAAATATTTTGTGAATCGCACTTTCTGCGATATGGGATAATCGCGGAAGCAGGGATCGAACCTGCGACCTCCGGGGCATGAACCCGGTGAGCTGCCTCTGCTCTATTCCGCCATCGTAGAACAAAAAAAGAGCCATGGATCAATTCACTTGGAATTGATCACATCGGCTCTAGGCTCTACATTGATCACTATTTCATTTTTACATTTCTTGCAGTATGCCGGGAAATTACATATCTTCGTATTCGGCAACACTTTTAAGAAGTGCGGATTACCACATTTCGGGCATTTGCACCACTTAGAACTCATATATTACCAACTTTCTCCTTTTGGTTGGCTTAAGTGTCTCACAAGATGTATTATAAAGCAAACTTATGTTTGTTTCAATATTTTTTTACTCCAAAACCCATTCTTTTAGTTTGGCAGACTTTTCTTCCTCTTCTTTCAGTTTTTTTTCATTTTCTTCCGGAGTATCATTATATATTTTTACAACATCCTTTAAGTCTTTTCCCTTCATTTCAGTTCTCTCCACTCTATTCCATAATCCTCCATCATGGTTTCCAATGCTTTTACATGTGCTTCCTCCATTGACAAATAATGAGGTGCTCCATGATATTTATATATCCTTCTATCAAGTACTCCTGATGTAAAAGGCTTATCCCCTACGCTATAAGTATACACCTTCCCGTTATGTGTTGCAATAATACCTTGCCTGTATTTTCTGTATCCAAGGCTTACGTAGTCTGCTCCATCTGGCAAAATATTAGTCGGGTGATTATGTATTGCTATAAGTTCTTTCTCCTTGTTGTTTTTTATAGCATTTCTCAATGATTCATTGTAATCTACCTGTAAAATATCTGCACTTTCAGTCTGTGATCCTTCTATCGTTCCACTCTTCGCATGTATCAGATACATGTCCTCAAAATCCGTGCCACTTCTGTGCTGAAGAATCTGTTTTGCCACAGTATATATCTGATTATTAAGCTCTGAATTATCGGAAAAAGAATCAAATTTTTTACGATACTCTGCAGAATTAATATAATCCATATCCACGACATTGCTATCTACTCTGTAAGTATCAGCTTTTTCCGATTCTGTCATATTATTATATTTTTCCCAGGCTTTCGTCTTCGTCAGATCTGATGTTTTACATTCATATCGCAATCTGTTAATATCCGGCTTTATTTTTGCATCCTTGCAGAAGTCCTGATAATTCTTGATCCTCTGCTTAATTTTCCCGGAGATTTCCTTGGTATCCTGCCCCAACGCTGCCATTGCTTCACGCTCACGCTTCAATGCACGAATTTTTCTTTCCAACGTCCGCATTTTCTGTGTAATCTGGTAGTAATCGTAAGTTTTTCCATCTATCGTGACGGGATCCGGCTGCGGGTCCTCATCCGGAAGACTGCTGCCGATGAACCATACATAATGCTTATGTCTGCAGTTATACCCGTGCAGGCCTAAAGGATCGTTCTCATGAATCCCATCCGCACTATATCCCGTTGCCCTCCACAGATCTGTTATATAATCCTGCCCTATCCGTCTTGCCTCAGAACTGTAGTCCTCCCCCTCTTTGATGTAATATACCCGTCCCTGCCACTGTTCGTGGTTGGCGTGACCATCACCGGTATTACGTGCTCCCCAGTGTTTGGATACATATACCAGGTTTTCTCCGGTCCTTGTAATGTTTTCATCCATGATTTTAGCAGCAATCTGACCGGACCCCGTTCTCACTGCCAGTTTCACCGCGGTATCAAGCTGCATACTGTAGCCGGAAGAAAAGTCAATGGTACGCAGGCCACTATCTGCAAGGCTATGGACCGTGTCATATATCACCTGCTCCCGGCTGAATGTTCCGGTACACACCTTGATCATTGCCTTATCCAATTCTCTTCGATATAGGTTTTCCATCGTTTCAAAACCTGACATGGTTTTAAATCCTGTCGATCCTGCCAGGCTTTTCATATTCTCATTTGTTTGTTTCCTTATAGCTTCCACCAGCTGCGGCAGATAAGAATTGTCGGTAATTTCTTTCCCTGCCTGCTTCCAGGTTCTCAGATCATCCAGATAGGACAGGTCTGCTGATTCCTGCATAACCTGTCCGCCTGCAGCCTCCGCCGCCTTCAGAATCTCTTTCAACAGTTTTTTCACCTTCTTCTTATGTTCCAGAGTATTCTTCGCAACCTCTTTCCGAAATTCTGGGTTTGACTGTAACAGTTTCATTGCCGCTTTCCGTATTTTTGCCGGACTGTATCCTAACTGCTGAAGGCGCTGTGCTTCAATTTCTGCTGTCCTGGAATATGCCATTGTTGCCAGGATCCGTTGTGCCACATCCACGATCACACTGTGTTCCAAATACTGAAACAAAGGAAGCAATGCCTCGCCGATGATCTCTTCCTGTTCATTTGTCAACATTAGTCTTCATCCTCTCCATCCAAATTATCATCAATCTGCAGCTTTTCATCTACCAATTTCTGTGCCTCCTCTTCCGTGAGACTGTATGCGTCCATCAGATACCAAACCGTGAGCTTCGGAATGTCGAAAGAGAGCGCATCATTACGCTTGCGTTCCAGTTCTGCCTCCCGATCAGTAATATAACTATCATCAAAGTCCACCATGACTTCCTGCTCCAGGTTGAATGACTTGCCGTGGAAGGTATTTGCGAACCACATCACCGCCCGGCAGATATCCTGTATGTATCGGACGGCTTCCTGCCGCTGTCGGTTAAGTTCCTGCATCTGATCCTGACGCTCTCCCACATACTCGGTTGCTGTGGTAATCTGCCCGTTTTCGAAACTATATTTCTTTGTGCCATAGCCGAAGGACATGGACAGCAGAGACAGTGCCAGTTCAAACGCCTTGGTGATCTGCTCCACACGGATCTCCGGATTATACTCCTGGATCATGCCTTTTTCTTCCGGTAGTTTCTCGCCGGTAAATACGAACAACTTCTTTTGCTCCGTGGTCAGCTTCGGCTTACCATTCTCATCGAACTCACATAGCAATTCACTAATTAGAATGATCTTTTCTGACTTATCCAGATCAGAAAAAAGAACGTTATAACACAGATCCACAACTTTCAGCGCCGGGATTGCATCCCACAACTTCGGCAGCCCATAGCCTTCCATATCGTCCAGGTTATTAACCTCGGCATTCCGCATCACGGCAAATGGCTTCACATCACCCAGTTTTACAACGGTTTTCTTATTTGTTATCTCAGTACCTTTATCGTCAAACACGTGTGTCTCTGCAATGTAATTGCCATCCTCGCCAATGGTAAACAGTACCAGCGTGGTCTGCTTCTTCCCTTTTGCCAGACTGCTCCCAGAAAATGCCGCCTCGATTACAATATCATCTTCCACGGTCAACGGTGTGAAGGCGTCTGCCTCCACGTAGTTTAATTTGATGTTTCCACCTTTCACAGATCCATCATCCATAAAGGTGGCATTGTCCAAGCGGATGTAACAGGCCGTTGTCCCGTCTGCGGATGTCTTTTCTAACTGCTTGCGGTACTGAGTATTAAATTTACTGCCGTCAAGTACTGCTGCAACATAGTCTGCCTGTTCGCCGTCTCCGGCATTGATCTCCAGTACCTCACACAGATTTGCGTCATCGGAGCAACACCGCTTTCCAAAATTCAGCCGGCTTAGTTCGTACGGAATCCCGTTCAGCGTTTTGCGCTTATGGAAGTCCTCTATCACCCTGTTGCTGTACCAGTTATCGCATACCTGAATCTTGCTCAGTGCATTATCATTGACCGTGTATCCCCTTTTCTGTAAAAAATCCTTTACGCATCTTTCCATTTTCTTCTCCTTATCTCTTTAGGTCTATATACTCCACGAAATCCAACCACGTATAGCAAAAGCTGTCCCACCTGTCGTTGACATTTCCTATGTTCTTGTCCTCCGGCTGATCCGGGTGGTCCTCATCCCACCGCAGGGAAGCAATAGCTTTTCTGGTCTGCACACAGCGCTTATTGATTTTGAGACGCCCACTGTTAAACAGCAGATCAACGGTCTTGGGGCGCTCTGATATCTCATTCTTCCGGCAGCCCTTGATGTTCTGATATGGAAGCCCCACTTCCTTGGCAGCACTCCGCAGACTGTTGATCATGGTAGGGCTGGCGCTGTCTGGGAACACCCAGTCCACCCTGCCATACTTTTGAATGCATGTACGGTAGAACTCCACAAACTTGTCGCAGATCTTTTTGCTGTCAATATCTTCTGACAACGGTAACCCATCCTCTTCCAGTGCCTTGAAATCATGATACCTGTTCTGATAGCCGGTAAGGTTGTATGTTGTCATAGAGCCGTTACCGCCGAAGTCGATACCCATTACAATCTTGAAGAACGGAACTTTCAGTTTCCCTTTGTCGTCAAAGATATCCGCATCCTCAAACAGATACGGCGAATCATCATCGGCAAAGTATCGGAAGATGATGCCGGATGCCAGCACCCACAGCCCTGATATGAACCGATCATAAAACACACCCTTGTACATACGCTCATATCGTTCGATAATCTCCTGTGCAAGGCTCGGGTTGTCCCGCATCGTGAAATGTACCCGGATTAGATTCTTTTCAGTGATCTTGTCGATCCATTCCAGTTTTATGTAATGATCGGGACCTTCCGGGTTGCAGTTGAACCAATACTTTGACCCTTCCACGGAGCATCGGCCTGTTGCCTGGTTGACAAACGACTCCGGCATCAGGGCTACCTCATCGAAGAATACTCCGGCCAGTGTGATACCCTGGATCAAATCCTGTGAGCCTTCATCCTTGCCGCCGAACAGGTAAAAGGTATTCTCCTTATCCCCCTTCCGGACAACCATATAATTCTCCGAACGATGCTCCTCAACCTGATACCCTCGGGACACGAGCATACGCTTTAGCTGTCCGATCACATTACGGCGGAGTGACTGGATCGTCTTACCACACAGTGCAAGGTTCTGTCCGTCAAATGTTTCCATCGCCCACATGACGAACGACAGAGACATAACCGTGGTCTTGCCCGAACGAATAGAGCCGTCACAGATAATACCGTCCTTATCAGCATACGGGCTCCCGGGCATCCACCATTCTAAGACGACCCTCTGCTTATGGCTGAATGATGTGAACTTAAACAGTGCCTTACGTTTCAACCGCATCATCCTCCTTGAAGGTTTCCGCCACATCGCCATGCAGCGCATCCATAAAGCCGTCATCCTCGTACTCTGAAGATTCCCCGCCCTCTTTCTCGGCTCTCCGCTTCTCGTACTCCGCCCGGTACTTGCTCTCCGGGTGCATAAGGAAGTATTTGGTCAGCCAGTCGAACGCCTTCTGCTTGTCCGCTAGCTTTATAGATACCCCGTCCTTTCCCTGCTTCACCTCCTGAATGATCTGCGTATCCACATTATTGGAATCAGCCAGTCTGACCGCATTCACCTCTTTAGTAAGGTACTGCTTGGTGTCGGGATCCTTGACCGGGCCGAACGCTCCCATGACCTGCACATTCTCACGCCCGAACGACATATAATTGCCAATGTCCGCAAACGCGATACGCATCTGAAGCTCCACCACGTCCTCGGTGCTGGTGACGATCTGCTGGCGCTTCAGTTCTTTCAAACGTTCTATTTCTGTTCTCACCCTAACATTTCCTAACAATCGAGGCCCTGCGCAGAGTGCAGATTCGTAAGTGCATCCATATGCCTTCTGGTAGCTCTGTGCCGCATTGAATGTCCGGCTGTAATAAATACAGAACATCTGCTGCTCTGCCGTCAGATCTTCATTCTGCAATGTCTCCCTCGTTCCATCATCAATAGTTGGCTTTTTTTCCGTTCTCTTCTTACCCGAACGCTCGCTTTTCTTGCTCATGTCACATTCCGAACGTTCGCCATCCCATCCGTGCGTACTCTTCCACCGCCGTACCGTTCCCGGAGGTACCTCCAGTTCAGCCGCAATGTCTACCAGTTTCATTCCTTGCTTATATAGTTCGTATGCTTTATCACTTAATGGATTCTTTTTCGCTGACACCTGCTGCCTCCTCTCTCGCAGAATAAAAAAGAGCCGGCACACGGATTTCTCCATGTATCGGCTCTTGGCTCTAGATAATAATTATTGCTTAGTCACTTGCACATAATATGTTTGCGCATTAGCTGTTTTTCCCTGATTCTCAGTTTGAGTTTCTTTCCCTTTTAATTCATTATATTTGAACTTTAAACACTCAAGCACAAACGCATTGTTATATGCTCTTTTTTTGCTGCAAACATAATAACCTCCCAAAAAGAATGATACAAAAATGAATGTTCCCAGCAAAATGCATCTTGAAACAGTATCATCAATCGGAATTGCATCAACCAACAACGTTACCGCTGTTAAAATAACTGCATACATTATTGAAGCTATGGCAAGGGGTTCTGCAGTATTAGTCTTTGCACTATATTTACATATTAATGCTTCCAGCGCATTAACCTTATCCTCATAAACTGAAATTTCATTGTCAATTTCACTATTTACACTATTTAGTGATTTGAGGCATTGCTTTTCATCGACTTTTTTGCTTAAATCATCTTTCTCAACCATTTTCAATTCCTCCATTTTTAGGATAACATATAATAATCAATTATTCAATGCACCAACTATCCACTATTTTCTCTTTGCTCTCTCCATGCGTTTCCCCTGCATCATTCCATACCGAAACGCCATCGTTACTGCTTGCGTAGAATCGTAACCCTTGATTAGGGCATCCAGCACCAACCACGATGTTTTACTTTTAATAGCATTTCTCCTTGCACAAAACAGTTCTCTGCTAATCCTTCTACGTCTCAGACAGTTTTCCATAACTCTGAGAGTCTCCTTCATACCATTCGGACATTTTTGCCACAACTGTTTCCTTATCTCCGCTGATCCGCCCATGTACGCTTCGGCCAGTTCTCGATAAGTATCATACAGTTCGTTATCCTTATTCAGGATCAATATATCACTCTCATCATTAAATACTGTTAATGTACCAATACTGGCTCCTTCTTCCCACTGGTTCAAAAAGCAGCTTACCTGTTCCGCTGTCAAATCGGATAAGTTACAAGCATCAATTCCCAGTTCTGCATTAAGTGTTTCGTACATACCGTTACCTCCCTACATCTGACAGGCCGCAGCCTGCTTCCGCCGTTGCACCAGTGCAACTCGTACCAATTCTTTAAGGAATCTCTCTTCATCGGGATCACTTACCCCTTTTACATAGCCAAGAAATTTCTGAAATCCTTCCTCTGACATTTTCGCTAAGGTATTCACCATTTCAATAATTTCTATCTCTACCATTGTCTGTCCCTCCAGATGCTCACATAGTTGTCATGCTTATCTGCGCATTACAGTCTCTTATCTCTTCCGTAAGGACAAATGGTAATTCATATTCATCAATGATCGCTACTGCCTGATCACACTGGTTACGCTTTATAGCCTTATAGGTGCTGACTCCGAATTGGCGTTTCAATTCTCTATGTATGTCCTGATACACCTTACTGCGCATGGATGTATCTCTATACGCATTGCTATCTTTTCCACCAAGTGCATCTACTCCGCGCTTGTGCACCGCTGTGGTAATCCGATCACACTCCACTGCCAGTAACGGCATGTCCAACTTGAAATCATCAAGTTCCTGCTTTACACCTTCTACTTTCTCATTTACCTCCAATAATGCCTGGCTCTGAAGCTGTAACATTTCCAATGCAGACTTAGGTTTGTGAATCTGTTCCTCCATATCATGAAAGCGGTTGATATAGCGAGCCGTGAACTCTGTTCCCTTGATTCCAGTCAACTTATGAGCAATGAACTCGCAACCTTTCTTTGTGATATTATAGCAGGGACGCGTCTCTCCTTTTCCATCCTTATAGTTGTTTTCTTTAAAGAAATCAACCACTTCAATTTTGAGTTCGTTAAGTTCTTCGGCATATCCTTTAATGTCGCGTATTAAATTGTAATGCTTCTTTCCTACCATTTCGGCTACTTCTCTGCTGTCTAAAGTCTGTTCAATCTGATTCATAATTCCAAATTCTCCTTGATTTTTAGGCTAGAATCTCTTATTATGAATAAAGAGATTCCGTTTACGGGTTTCTTTGTTTGAGCAAACACATCACTCGCCAAAGTTACTGTGTTTGCTCTTTTTTGCTTCTAAATCTTTTTGCACATCTCGTTCTACCAGTTCTGCCACATACTGAATAAAAGATTTATCCTGCATTACAGCTTTTATTTTGGTTGCCTTGTGCACACTGTCCTCTAAAACTATCGTTACGCGCTTCATCAATACTTCTCCTTCCCTTATTTCGTACTTTTTTTGTGTACTTCCATAGTCTAGTATATTATTTATGTACTGTCAATACTTTTTTACATTTTCTATGTACTTTTTTTGTTTAGCAAGATATAATATATACAAGGAGAGTGATAATATGATTAGTCAACGCATAAAAGAGTTACGTTCTGAAAAAAAATTAACCCAAAATGAACTAGCATCCCTTCTCGGCATTGCTAAAACAACCTTAGCAGCATATGAACAAGGAAAAAACGAGCCGAGTATCTCAATGCTTATAAAAATGGCTCATTGTTTTAATGTCTCTACAGACTATTTAATTGGGCTTACACAATCTAGGCTTCCCGAAAACAGAAATATTTCTGAAGAATTGAATCTTTCAGACAAAGCAATTGAAAAAATGAAACAATTCACTTTAGTTATCGACAAATATAATGGTATATCCCTCGCTGATATTCTAAATGCAATAATTGTGCAGCCTGAATTTGATCGTTTATTAAAAAGTATTCTTTTGACTAAAACGAGGACTTCAGAAGATTGGAATAAAATGAAAAATTATATGAATGAAGGATCTTCCTCATTATTCTCTCAAGAGCAAGTTAAAGAATTAGATAGATTACGTACTATGCAAGAATTTAATAATATTGTATCCCACGTTACAGAGAGCGAAATTACCACTTATAATACCATTATACACAACAATGATAGTATCACTATTTCCAAACATGACGAAGCCCCTACTGAATAAGTAAGGGCTTCATCTATCCCCTATTCCTTTCTGCATCTGGCATTTCCATTCCTTATTCACTTTATCTTTTTCCTCTTCGGATACCCACACTATAGTCTTTGTAAGTACCTCTGTAAAGCCAATCTTTTGGACACAATTCTCTTATTTTTCCCCAATTGTGCATATTGCCAGTATGAAAGATCTGCTAATGTTCCTTATCTTTGCATTGCTTATCTTTTCCACATGTTTTAATCAAAGCTGTTGGCTTGTTCCTTGTGTCTAATGTATAGTGAATTTTTTAAAGAGTTGTCTGACATTTGAGTTTTATGCAATCTGCCGTTTTTAAATTAGTTTTGCCACTTTTTAAATTTCACCTTAGGCTCTAATCAGATTTTCCATTTCATGCTATCTACTATATCTTTACATTTTTTTATTTTTATGATATATAATAATAGTACTTTGTGTACATCTCATATGAGCGTATGGCGGAATTGGTAGACGCGATAGTTTGCCAAACTATTATCCTTAGGATGTGCGGGTTCGAGTCCCGCTACGAATGTAATGCACCTGTTTTCAGGTGCTTTTTTATCCATTATTTTTCGCAGGAACCGTGCACCCTTTATACACGCTGGTTTGGGTCCTTCTATATATTTATAATACAAATACTAACATTTCTGATAAACTACCTAATAAATCAAAGGAGGACAACTAAATTATGACCAAAAGACAATTAAATTTTTTAAAGCTTCTAAAAAAGCATGGGATTATGACAGCTCCTCAAATTTGTCAAAAACTGGATATTAAAAAATCCAATTTTTCTACCGATTACGCTGAATTATTACTGTATATAAATTATCCAGATAGTGAGCATGAGTTCGATTCTTTTTTTACTATAAAACACTACGCCGGAGATGAAGCAACGTCTTGCAAATCTGAATTTTCATTGACCACACGTGGTGAAGAACTTTTTAAGCACAAACCATACAATAAAATGAATATTTTTATTATCATAACCACTTTAATCGCATTAATAATTGCTCTTTTGAGTCTGATTTTTTCTCTCTAACTGCATCCCCGTCAACTGCATCAGATAGTGCTGCAGGGCCTGCTCCACGCTGATCCGGTATATTTGATAGCAAATATCACCGCTGTTGCCGTAGATATCCAGGCTGCTGCATAAGCAAACCACACATTTTTATTTTTCATAGCATCCTCCTTTGCCATCCCATGATACAGTATCCAGGCATCAGTCCATATTCCGGTACATCCCGGAGCACGTACCGGATCCGGCCAGTGTATTCTCCGTTTTCCCACTCCATTAAGATCAGGACATCTCCCGGCTGTAATCTTTTCACAGCTCAAAGTTCTTCTTTTCCTCCCGGACTGCCTGAAAGTACTGTGCTAAGTTTTTTAGTGAGATTTTCTCTCTTCTGGTCCTGTCCGTATGTAGCTCTCATATCTCCCACTTCTGCTCCCTGATGCTCTATTCCCATTGTTAATAAATCGCCGTAAGAAAAGCACCTTGTAAATCCAGTCTTGCGGTCTCGTGTCTGGATCGTGCGCGGATAAACCGCTATCACCTCGTACTCCCTGGTCTCACTGATAAATCGGTGTTGTCCCCGTCCGCGGGTCTCCAGCGGCTCCTCGATGGACTTGTGTGTTGTCTTAATTATGTCGCCTATATGTACATTATGGATTCGCGGCGCAGGATCCGGTAGAAGATTGCCGTCCCAGTCCTTATACTGCATTGTTGTCTCCTTCCTGGACGGCTGCTGCCTCTTGGTATCAGCGGCCGCCCCGTGGCTATGTCTATAGTTATCGTGAGTACACTCCAAAAGGCTTATTGGTTTAATTTCTTAATTGTTTCTTTGACGCTGTCGTAATAGCGATTGATTCCACGCACTAAAAGTTCTGTCTGTGTAATTCCCATCATTTCAGCGCAATATTCCATTCGCCGTTTTTCTTCTGGTGTCAGTCGTACTGAGATAAGTTCAGTTCGTGCTTTCATAATTTCTCCGTTTTGTATATACAAATTTGTATATACATTATTTCCATTTGCTGTAGGTCAGGGTTTCCTCCGACCAGTCTGGATAATGGTCCTGCAAATACGCTCGGAAGAGTTGCAGCATCTCCTCCCGTCTGCCCTTGTTTCCGTTATCCAGCATCTCATGATGGCTTTGGCAACCCATGGCTCCATTCTGCGGGATCCCGAGTCCGCCGCGTGATCTCGGGATGTAGTGCATGATGCTCTGTAGCTGCTGTCCGTACCAGGTAACATCCTCCATGTGATATTCCATACGGCAAAAAATGCACTGATACAGATCACGCTCCTTGATAATCCGGCGGGAGGCGGCATTAAACTCCCTCGCTCTCGCCTGTTTCGACATCTTCGGCATCCTGCCCGCCTCCTTTGCTGAGTTCTTCCAGCCGGTCCAAATAGCCGGATATGTCGGACAACTGCTGCCGCGCGGCACCAATCAGATCCATCTCGACATATCGTACCAGATTCTCCACGCTGCCACGGATGGACTGACGATAAGCTGCGCGCTGGTCTCCTTCGGATGGGCAGTATTGCGGAAAGTCATTTTCAAGGTCCATCTGCCCAGGTACCTGCTCTTCCGGTCCCATGGTGTCGGTATTCTGATCATCCGCGTCAGTTTTCCGGGCAGACGAGTCATTTACCTGTGTTTCCGGCTCTTCCGGTGCCGGATCCGGTGTGGCACCCGGGATGGTCATCTTCTCCGGCTTCTTTTCCGGTTCCTTGGGCTTTTTCTTTTCGGTGTTTGCCTTGGTCACACGGGATTCCTTACGCTTTTCCGGTTTCTTCTCTTTCGGGGTCTCATCCGGTTGCACCGGTGCAACTTCCGGTTCTTCCGGAGTCAGTTCCTCACCGTAGAGATCCTTATACCGCTCCTCAGGACTGTTGCCTCCATCTATGAGAGACCGGACTGCATCACAGATCTGATCCTCTGTGTATTTGCTCCGCTCCAGCGTTTTCAAATTTACGATGGTAGCTCCATCAGAATTAACAATGATCTGCGTGCGGCGCTCTCCCGGGATCCGGACGGTGTACACGGCATCGCCCTGCGGAATCAGGATATCCATGATCTCTGCATTGTTTTTGTTACCAAATGCAGTATGTAAAAAGCATACCCTCCATAATTTCCGAAAGAGATCTTCCTGTTCTTTTCCCAGCTGCCAGAGGTTCTTGTACAGCGGGGAGCCCTCCGGCGGGAGCATTGGCTTGTCCGTTACGGCTGCTGCCTCCGCCCGCTCGATCTCTACCTCAATATCCGTGACCTTGCTCTCAGCATCCACCTCGTCCTTTATGTCCTGAATCTCTGCCTTGGACAACGTAGGCGGAAGTACCTCGTTGATCTCGTCGGGGATCTGCAACATCAATGTAAGTTTTGCGTATCCAAATCCCTTGTAGCTCGTGAGCAGATGATCAGAGTAGCCATCCTCAGAAAATCTGTCATTGATACTGATAAAGCGGCTTACCTGTGTCTTATCTATGCCATATTCTGCCTTGGCAAAGTCTGTCACGGTTGCATATCCGCTCTCTGCCAATATATTTGTGTCTCTGGCTACCTTGAGCAGATAGCCGATCTGTACAAAATCCTCTGCTGTCCGGGTGAGAACTGCATCCAGTTCCTGTTTATATTCCTGATATGTTTTTGTGTATTCCATTAATTCCATCAGATTACCTCCATCAGATCTTCTGCCAGTCCTTTCAGGACCACAGTATTATTCTTTGCCTTCAGTTCTTCTATGTTCTTCTGCCGCAGGATCTCACTCTGTGCGGCATATTCATGATCCTGCCTGCTCATGCGCTTGCGGATCACCTTCTGCCACTCCCTCAGGAACGGCTTGATCTCTTCTATGCCCGGCTCCTCGTCGTAGGCTCCCCGGTGCTGGCGGATGGTACCGCCCGGCTCCACCTCTAT
>UMCT01044885.1_pt1 | contig 34898 bp, 29 predicted proteins | sample 1964291 | NCBI WGS metagenome assembly UMCT01 (sample SAMEA4835974, study PRJEB28245) | human gut metagenome | biome: gut microbiome; material: fecal sample | place: Denmark | collected 2008 | reverse complement strand
CCGCCAATGCCATCAAGGCAAAGCGCATTATTCAAATGACAAATGGTGAAGCCGGAATCGAAAACAGGGAAAAAGTCTACTTGCTTGATTGGATGAACACTTATATGGATAATCAGGCAAAACGAGGCAAAAAGGACGGTAACCAAATCAAAGTAACGATTCGCATTCTGAAAGATTTTGCAGGAGACAGAGTGACAATGGATCAAATTGACAAAGCATTCTGTCAAGAATATATCGATTATTTGCTGACAGAGTATCGTTCCAATGGCAAACGCGTATCGAATTTCACACTTCATACCTATTACCGTATTCTGAATGGAGCTTTGAATGCTGCCGTGCGAGCCGAGATTATAAAGGTTAATCCTTTTACGAAGATCAATAACTCGGATAAAATACGATTACCAGAGAGTAAGCGTTCGTATATGACCATTGAAGAAGTTAGGGCACTGATTGATACTCCGATGAAGAATGAAGTCGTAAAACAGGCTTATTTGTTTTCTTGCTTCTGTGGGCTGCGGATAAGCGATATTATCGGATTAAGATGGAAAGATGTTTTTGTTGACAGAGGGCAATACCGTTTGGCTGTATCTATGCAAAAGACAAAAGAGCCTATTTATTTACCGCTTTCTCCCGAAGCGTTGAAATGGATGCCAGAACGTGGAGATAAAACGGCAGAAGATTCTGTATTCGATTTGCCGAGTCCTTCTATGATAAACATTCTTATTAAACCTTGGGCGAAAGCGGCTGGAATCGACAAACGATTTTCATTTCACACCGCACGGCACACATTTGCCACAATGATGTTGACACTCGGTGCAGACCTCTACACGACATCTAAGTTGCTCGGTCATGCCGATGTAAAAATGACACAGGTCTACGCCAAAATCATCAATCAGAAAAAGGACGATGCGGTCAATTTAGTAAACGGATTGTTCGACTAAGTTTACCGACTTCGCGTGCATATATAATTCAGTTTACTTTAGTATTTATATATAAGGGAGAAAAACTAAAGTAAACTGGTTTCGTGAAAACAACTGAAAAGAAAAATTAGGATCTGTTTTGTTGTCAGAGCCATGTCTAAAACAGAATTTCCACTACCCGAATAGCGGCTTTGAAAGACCAATGAAAAACAAACGAGATATAATCTTGTTCTTGCCAAATGAGACAACATTAAAATTCTTTCTTCTCCCTATTGTTGGATTTTTGCTTGGTACAAACAAGGATAGGCTAAATTTGCCGATACACCAAAAGCACTCTGCCTGTTCGTTTGCCGTTTAATAATCGTCCTATCATCGGACAATCTTATCATCTCTGCTTGCAGATTGTATGGCAGCACTCTCGACGACGAATGTCTGTCGGGGTATTAGGCTCCCCAAAAAAGAATATTTGTGGACACCGGGCAAGCCCGAATATAAAATAGTATCGACAAAAAAGAAGTGTCAGTTCGAGAACCACATTCATATGACTAGTCAATGACTGGCAATAAGATCAAACAGGAGGATTTCTCGTCGCTGGCGCACAAGACGAGCGCAACGCACGGCCGCGACTTCAAATATACGGGAAACTACTAGGATGCCGCCGCATTGCTGAGATTCAACGTTGCGGCGTGGCAGGTGCAGATGAGCCGTTACTTTACGCTCGTAGTTTTCAACTACCTCTTTGCCAACGGCGATGCACACCAGAAGAACTTTTCGCTGCAACAGACCGTCGGCGGGGATTATCTGCTCACCCCGGCATACGATCTGTTGAATACTTCGATTCATGCCGCGGACGCGGATTTCGACCTGCAAGGCTTGATTCCGGCGGCGGAGTATTCCGATATCTATGCCCGCACGGGACACCCTTGCAGAGCCGATTTCGAGACGTTCGGACGACAGATCGGCGTACTGTCCAAGAAAATGGCGGCGATTCTCGACACGTTCTCGCAGGAGCAAACCGTAGTTTACCGTTCGTTCTTCGATTAAAAACGAAAGAGATCTACAAGCGGTCGTATCAGAAGAGGTTGAGTCGGTTTTTACGGAAATAATTACTTATTCAAACCAGCACAATGATAGGCAGGTGTTTCATACCTGCCTCTCCCTTGTGTAAATGAAATTCTCCGGAGCCCTTTACCATTGCCGACTAAAACGCTTCTTCGTGCACCGCGGGACGCAACCTCATCTCATTCTACATGCGCATCGTTCGGACGATATGCAACAAGGTCGTGCGGGAAAATCTGGTCGAACAGACGTTTTCATTCCGGAATGTCCAAGGCGGGACCGACCGTACCCGGAAGCGAGCCGTCGATGAAAAAATCATTTTGCGGCTCTTCAAACTCGATTTACAAGATTTACCCGTTCTGTCATTAGTCCGGCCTCTGTTTATTTTTCAGCTATTGTACGCGCTGGCATTCGTCGATATGGCATATCTCCACGTAACGGATATTTGCGAAGGCACTATCCGTTACGTCCGGCACAAAACCAAACAGCGACTCTGCATCCGGATAGAACCGAATATCCAATAAATCATCGATAAGTATTCCGGTTCTGCTACTGCCTATGTATTCCCGATATTGAAAACGGACGATTCGGCACAAGCAATTTGCGATACCGGATTGCACAGAATTGATTCAACTGACAACTCAAACGGTTGTCCGAAATGTTGCATCTGGGGCACGGGATCTCGTCCTATACAGCCCGCCACAGTTGGGTGACGGCGGTCCGCAATCGCAATATGCCGATTTCGGTCATCAGCACCGGCATGAGACATACGTCCGAGTGCACAAGACAGATTTATCCGCCATGTCGGGAATATTGTGTGAAAGAAACTGTAATTTAGCAGATTATCTCCGGAGGGGGTTGGGTGTTTCTACATAAGAAACCACACAAGAATATAATATGTTTATAATCAAATTGTTGCATAAAACACAAGGTCGTATTACAACTTATGAGGACTTGTCCCTATCGGATACATAAATATGGAGTAAATGACTTGCTTTTTTTCTGTTAAATCCGCCATTCTTATTTTTCACTCCTTACATAATATGTAATAAGCTGACAATCAGTCGCAATTTTTCGGGGGGGGGGATTTTTTACATTAGAAAAGACCCGATATGTTTTGCGATCAAGATAATTTTGATTACTTTTACACCCGAAATATGTGGTTTCTTATGTAGAAACAGCATAAAAGACTGCTTTATCAAATAACCAGACGCCGTATATATGCACAATTATGACCACTGAAAAATCGGTCGGGCGAATTTTATGAAACCGGAATACGCCCTCTTTTGCAAATCACATAAAACACTGTTGGTCAATACATTATAAATCGTATTGGCAAGGTCGCGAAGCATATATACCCCAATATTTTCCCCAGATCGAAAGCGATGACCGCTCCCTTCGAAGTCCCTGAAAAAGGGACGACATCCGCAGCATGCACATCTTCACGGCATCGTCATACCGTCAGGTGGTATGTGGTGGTTTTTCCGTCGCGAGCGCGTTCCGTGAGTTCGGACATGCAGCGGGAACTTGCACGTCGCGAGCGTGCCGGCGAGCCGTCGTTCGAATACTTCGCTCCTTCGTTCGTGGAGGTAAAAGAGGTCGAGGGCCGTCTGGTCGATACGCGGCGCGCCCTGCTGTATAACTATATGTTCATTCACGCTTCGGAAAGCGAGATATACCGCATAAAGCAGCGGTTGCCTCAATACAATTTTCTGCCGCGCGTCGATGACGGCAAAGAGCGATACCACTATCCCTATCTTTCGGACGATGCGATGCGTAATCTGCAATGGGTGGCAAGTTCCTATGCGGGTCTGATTCCCGTCTATGCGGCCGATCCGGCCTGGCTGATCAAGGGGGACCGTATCCGCATCATCGAAGGTCCGTTCAAGGGTATCGAAGCGCGTATCGTTTCGCGTGGTCGCAGCCGTCGGAAAGATATCATAATCTGCATCGACAACTGGATGTGGATTCCGCTGTTGCAGGTCCGTACGGGTCAATACACGGTTATCGAGTTGAGCAGCAGCGACAGCCGCATCTATTCGCATCTGAACAACGATCGCGTGCAGCGGAGTCTGCACGAGGCGTTGTGCCGGCATCACCGGGGCGAGACGACGGCCGAAGATCGTTCGCTGGCCTCCGATACCCTGTTGCGGTATGCCGATCTGACGGTGGGGTCGGACCTTATGCGCAGCAAACTCTACGCGCTGCTTCTGCCGGCCTATACGATTCTGGAGGAGCGGGAGAAATGCGCAGGGTTGATTCGCATCATCCAGGTGATGCTTCCGTCCATCAAGGCCGAACAGACCCGTGCGTTGCTGCTGGTGACGCTGTACGGCTGTACGGACAGCAGCATCTATTACGAAATGGCGCATTCGGCCGTCGATCCGTGGTCGAAGGAAGGGGTCCTCAAAAAAAGCAAGTCCGAGCTCGTCGGCCGGCTGGCCGATTACGATCGTTGTCTGGGACACGGCACAGACGGAGAATAAACAGAGATCACGCATGCAACCTTACGAATCCTCGGCAAATCGTCTGATGCGGTTGATGGATACGCGATTGACCGAGATCATCCGGAAAGAGCGTCGGAACGAGCGTCGCGTCTGCCTGTATGGAACCGGCGAATACTGGACGGCTTTCGAGCAGTCGGCCTATTCGCTCAGCCGGCTCTTCCCTGCGGCCGACATTTCGATCGCGACGCATCCGGAGCACCCCTTTCCGGTGGTGATGACCAGCATCTCCGACGACGACCTGCGGGCATACGGCAAGCGGCATATCTTCTGCCGCGACATGCCCGATTACAAGGAGTTGCTCGTGCCGACGATCATCCCCGAGCAGTATCGCCTTTGGTACCAAAAAACAACCGGGAAGTTCGGGCCGGCACTCGCGGCCGTGCGCGAACGAAGAGCCCGATTGCAGGAACGCTGACCGATCATGCCTCTATTATCCCTTTCCCGAGGCGATGGAATTCCGCGGGGGCATAGAGACCGTACGACAGCAGAAAGGCGGTTGCTGATCGGAGTTACGTCGAAAGGCTGTGATGCAATTATCGGCCGCAAACGATGCAATCAATAAAGTAATCAGACGATGGATTCGGATACCATTACGTTGAACGAATGTGCAAATGACGGCACGAAGATGCATCTGTACTATTCGGCCGAGACGGATATGTGGGTGTCATTCGGGAACTCCGCATTTATACTTGCCACGCTTGCAAAAAAGGAACACGTCGGTTATGTAGATGGTTTCTCGGTTCGGATGCAAATGCCGACGGTGGTTTTATCGTCATCCGGGGTGCGGGTACTTTCATCGATATGCGTCCCGGTCCGAGAAGAATCGGGGAATCATATCATTTTTCATCCGAATATACGGATTTGCGAGAATAATTATCTCCAGTGGGTTAAAGGTCTTCGTGAGGTAAAACAGGTATAGCGTCAACAACTCCTACGAATTACAAGATCGTTTCAAATTTATGTCGCCTCTTTCCTGCATTCTTATTTCGTTTTTCATCTCCCTGTTTCTGGTCGGCTGGATACAGCCGCGTCTGGTGAGAATCGCCCTGCTGAAAAACATCGTCGATAATCCGGATGCCCGTAAATTACAGCGTACGCCGGTTCCCGTTCTGGGTGGCGTTGGCGTTTTTTTCGGCATTGTGGTCGGTTTGGGGTGTATGAGTTCCGTGGTGGATTGTGCAGCCCTTTCGGTGGTCGTGATGGCCATGATGATTATGCTCTATACGGGAACTATGGACGATATCCTGAACCTGAGTCCCGCATTGCGTTTCCTGATCGAAATCATCGTAGTTCTGCTGTTGATCTTTGTCGGCGGTTATTGCATCGACGATTTCCATGGTTTATGGGGTGTGGAAAAGTTATCTTGTTGGCTGGCTGTTCCTTTGACGATCTTCGCTACCGTAGGTATTATCAATGCAATCAATCTGATCGATGGGGTGAACGGACTCTCGTCGGGGTTCTGCATCATGGCTTGCGTGATGTTCGGTGTGTTGTTCTATCTTGCCGCAGATCCGGTGATGGCCGTGCTTGCGGCCGTTTCAACGGGCGCCCTGATTCCTTTCTTTTTTCATAATGTTTTCGGAAAGAAGTCCCGGATGTTCATCGGAGACGGCGGTACATTGGTGATGGGGCTTATCATGTCGATTTTCGTCATCGAAGTATTGCGTACGGATTCATTGAGTGCGGCATATGTAGGTCCGAACGTAGGACTTGTCCCATTTACATTGGCCGTGTTGTCGGTTCCGGTTTTCGATACATTGCGCGTCATGTCGACGCGTATTCTAAAGGGTACGTCCCCGTTTCATCCCGATAAAACCCATCTGCATCATTTGTTCATCGAATTGGGAGCTTCGCATATAGCGACGACAATCGCCATCCTATCGCTGGACATGCTGATTGTATTATGCTGGTGGGCGCTGGAATCCGTCGGAGTATCGATTTCCGTACAGTTGTATGCGGTTGTCGGGATGAGCCTGCTGGCAACGTTCGGACTGTATCATTTCATGCAGTGGCACATCCGACACGATACACGTCTGATGCGCATTGTCCGGCAGGTCGGTTACAGAACGCATGTCAGCCGGACCGGAATCTTTTTCTGGCTGCAACGGACGATGGATAGATATGCCTCTGTCGAGATCGAGGAGGAAGAGAATACCAACCCATAGAAGAGGCTGCGTTCGAAGAGAACGACTGCCAGCACGGGGGCGAAAATCGACAATCGAACGATTGCATCAATATCAACATAAATCATGTGCGAAATCAAAATCATCGACGGCGAAATATTCAACGATCATCGCGGACGGATCACGTCGGCCAACAACCTTGCATTTACAGAAATTCGTCGCAGTTATCTGATTGAAAATGCCGACACCGAGATCATACGCGGCTGGCATGGACACAAGCAGGAGAAGAAATGGTTCTGGTGTCTGCGAGGCTGTTTTATCGCGGCATTCGTCGAGATCGACGAATGGCAGAATCCGAGCCGTGATTTGAAACCAGAGGTTTATCGGTTGAATGCCGCCAGAAACCAAGTGGTTTGCGTTCCGGAAGGTTATGCGAATTGCTTTCGCGCCGATGAGCCGGGTTCGATGTTGCTGGTCTTTTCGAGCAATACCTATCCCGAATGCCTGTCGGACAGTTGCGCTACGAGCCGAACTATTGGTTCGACTGGAATGAACTCTAATGGGAACACGATTCGATGAAGATGGCAGTCGCCACTACGGATTGTGCGGGGCTGTCGATAGCAACGTTGGGAGGCCCGATCGCAAACAGTCATCGCCCGACGGCGGCGACTGCCTGCCCGACGATGCCGTCGAAAGGCAGGTATGCGGGACTTGTTCTTAAAAACTAAAATATAAAATAATGTCAAAAGTATTAGTTACCGGCGGAGCTGGTTTCATCGGCTCCAACCTGTGCGAAGCATTGCTGCAAAGGGGCGACCGGGTGATTTGCCTGGACAATTTCGCCACAGGGCACATGGAAAATCTCATTCCGCTAATCGAAAACTACCCCGACCGGTTCGAATTGATCGTCGGCGATATCCGTAATATCGAAGATTGCCGCAAAGCTGTCGAAGGGGTGGATTATGTGTTGCACGAGGCGGCACTCGGTTCCGTTCCCCGCTCGATCAAAGACCCTGCTACTACCAACGATGTCAATATCGGGGGTTTTCTGAATATGATTATCGCTGCCCGGGATGCCAAGGTCAAACGTTTTATTTTTGCAGCTTCCTCCTCGACGTACGGGGATTCGAAGAGTCTGCCCAAGGTGGAGGATGTGATCGGCAAACCGCTCTCACCGTATGCGATAACGAAATATGTGGATGAACTCTACGCCGATGTCTTTGCCCGCACATATGGCATCGAATATATCGGTCTTCGTTATTTCAATGTCTTCGGTCGTCGGCAGGACCCCAACGGCGCCTATGCTGCGGTTATCCCGCTTTTCGTAAAGAAATTCATGAATCACGAGGCGCCGAATATCAACGGCGACGGCGAGTATTCCCGGGATTTTACCTATGTGGACAATGTGATTCAGATGAACATTCGGGCTATGGAAACCACGAACCCGGAAGCGGTGAATCAGATTTACAATACGGCGTTCGGAGAACGCACGACGTTGAATCAACTGGTCGGCTATCTGAAAGAGTTCCTTGCGGAATACGATCCCGCAATCGGAGAAATAGTTCCCACGCACGGGCCGAATCGGGCCGGCGACATTCCCCACTCATTGGCCTCGATCGACAAGGCGCGCAGACTGCTGGAGTACGACCCGCAATATAGCATGCGCGACGGTCTGAAAGAGGCCGTCGAATGGTATCGTGAAAATCTGTAATAAGGAATAACTCGCATAAATAAAATGAAAGAAACAAAAATTTGCGTAATCGGGCTCGGTTACGTAGGCTTGCCGTTAGCGCGCCTTTTCTCCACGAAGTATAAAACCGTAGGTTTCGACATGAACCAAAAGCGCGTCGAAGCGCTGATGGCAGGACATGATGCAACGCTCGAAGTATCGGATGAACTGTTGCAGTCCGCTATTGACAACGGCTTTGTTTGTACATCGAATGTCGAAGATATCCGCGATTGCAATTTCTATGTGGTCGCAGTTCCCACCCCGGTCGATGAAAACAACAATCCGGACCTTACGCCACTTTACGGCGCCAGCACCACGGTAGGAAAGGTCATATCAAAAGGAGATATTGTGGTTTACGAATCGACGGTTTATCCGGGTGTTACCGAGGATGAATGTATTCCGGTCGTAGAGAAGGTTTCGGGATTGAAATTCAATACCGATTTCTTCGCCGGTTACTCTCCGGAGCGCATCAATCCCGGCGATAAGGAGCATACCGTCGAGAAAATCAAAAAGGTGACCTCAGGTTCGACACCGGAGATCGGAAAGTTTGTCAACGACGTGTATGCCTCGGTGATTACGGCCGGTACGCACCTGGCTCCCACCATCAAGGTGGCCGAAGCTGCCAAAGTGATCGAAAACTCGCAGCGGGATATCAATATTGCCTTCGTGAACGAGTTGTCGAAGATCTTTACCCGCATGGGCATCGACACGCAGGATGTGCTGGAGGCCGCATCCACAAAGTGGAACTTTCTCCCGTTCAAACCGGGATTGGTCGGCGGGCACTGCATCGGCGTCGATCCCTATTATCTGGCGCAATGCGCGCAGCGATACGGCTATAACCCCGAGATCATCCTGGCCGGTCGCCGCATGAACGACGGCATGGGTGCTTACGTCGCTGATCGAGTCGTTAAACTCATGCTTAAGAAAGGCATTCAGGTGCTCGACTCGGACATCCTCATTCTCGGATTTACTTTCAAAGAAAATTGTCCGGATGTACGCAACACGAAAGTAATCGACATTTACCACGCGCTCAGCGAATACGGTGTTCGCATCACGGTCTATGACCCGTGGGCTTCGCCCGAAATCGTTAAACATGAATACGGCATCGAGGTAATAAATTCATTGCCTCTCGATAAGAAATTCGATGCAGCAATAGCCGCTGTCGCACACAATGAGTTCAAGGCGCTCGACGTGGAGGCGCTGCTAATGCCCAAACATGTGATTTATGATGTCAAGTGGCTGTTAGATTGCCCCGTAGACGAGATATTGTAGGTAATGACCCATTCTATAAAAATGGTAATCAATACTGTTGCGCTTTATGCAAAAATATGCATAAAGACAATCGTGATGCTGTTCTCTACCAGAATCGCATTGAACTGTCTGGGTACCAGTGAATACGGATTATACAATCTGATAGCCGGCGTGATAGTATTGCTGTCATTTGTGAATGGGGCGTTCATGATTTCTGTCCAGCGTTATTTGTCCATAGCCATCGGAGCGAGAAATGATGAAAAGTTGTCCGAGATCTTCAATGCGTCATTCTCGCTCCATTTTCTGTTTGCGATTGTCCTGGGGCTCCTACTGTTCCTCATCGAGCCCCTTCTTTTCAACGGATTTCTGAACATTCCGCAGGAATCCGTCGATACGGCCATTACGGTGTATCGCATCATGATATGTTCCGCAATGCTGACCGTCATAGCGATTCCCTATTCAGCCGAACTAAATGCGCATGAAGACTTAGCTTTTTTCGCACTGACTGAGGTCGTGGTATCGGTCGTTCAGTTGCTGGCCGCGGTCCTGCTATTATTCATAAGCTACAATCTCCTGCAACATTATACCGTCATGATGATCTTGGCGGTAATCAGCGGTACTGTCCTCAAATACGTTTGGTGCCGGAAAAAATATGCGGAAGTAAAATTGGTCTGGTCTAAGTTGATCAATTATTCTCTTATGAAAGAGATGGTCGGGTTTGTGGGATGGAACGCCATAGGAAGTTTTTCCGTCGTAGGACGAAACCAGGGAATCGCCGTTTTGCTGAACATCGTTTGCGGAACCATCGCCAATGCCGCTTATGGAATAGCCAATCAGGTCAATTCATTGGTCCTCACGTTCGCGACAACGCTTACCGCAGTCTTCACACCAGCCATTATTCAATGCCATGGCGCGAACGACAACTCAAAGATGCGCGATCTAGCCATAGTATCTTCGAAAATGTCGTTTCTGCTGTCAACGGTCATCGCTTTACCGGTCATCGTATTTATCAAAGAGATATTGGAAGTTTGGTTAGGCAATTACCCGGCACAAACGGATATATACTGTGTATGCGTGATTGTTGCGTTCGTTGTCACGCAGACTTACCCCGGAATAAATCGGGCCATCTATGCGATCGGTACGATCAAAGCGTATCAGATCGTTACATCGGTCTGCCTGCTGGCTACCATACCAGCCGGCTACCTATGTGTTGCGGCAGGACTGCCGGCTTATTCGATCCTGATCGTTCTTGTGGCCATGCAATCAGTAACCATCCTAATCACGGCCTATTACGGATACAAGGTGGCCTCATTCGACTTCCGCTCACTTTTCATGAGGGTTTTCCTCCCGGAACTTTTCCTATTCTCCCTGTTTACCCTCGGAGCGATAATTGCGAAAATTCACCTTTTTGCCGTATCCGGCATTTTGAGTTTCACACTTACTACGATCATTCTTATCCTTTATTCCGGAGTATTCTATTACATAGTCTTCGATTCCAGCGAAAGACGAAGGCTATCTGGTATTGTCAAACAAATCATACGGTTGAAATGATGCGCAGTATAATTCCGAAAATTTCAGACAGAATCCGCCATTACAGGTTGAAAAAACGGTGTACGCCCCAAGACAGCACGGTCCGTTTTGCCAAAGGATGCAAAATCAAACTGAACATGGGGGGGGGTAAAAATCAGATTGTTATCGGTAAAAATTCCCGGATTTATGGTTGCATAATCGTTTGCGCTTCCGGCAAGGTCACCCTCGGACAACATGTTGCGATAGGGCCGAACACACGGGTTATGGCGGTAAATAATGTTACGATCGGGGATTATACGGAGACCGGACCCGATGTGACAATATGCGATAATAATAATCATCCGGTAAATCCGGCCGATCGCATGGTCATGCGATTTACCCCGGCAGGGGCAAAAGAGCGGAGTTGGATATACTCTTCCAATGCGCCTGTCGTGATCGGAAAAAATGTTTGGATCGGCGAGCATGCAAGAATATGCAAAGGGGTTACTATCGGCGACGGGTCGGTTATCGCCGCAAACTCCGTTGTCACCAAAGATGTACCGGCATTATCAATCGCAGCGGGGAATCCCGCAAAAATAGTAAAGGAAAACATTGACCAGGCCCCCAGATTCTTTGCAGACAAACAAGATGAAAAGTTCTGATTCTACATACGGCAGCTCTTTGAATTCAACATGGCTCATCGCTTTATTTGCTCTGTTCATCAATGTGATGTATGTTCTTCCCGGAATGTTGACTGCCGGATCAGAGTTCATATTCTTTGTATGGATACTATTTAAGGGACATTTTCAGATTCGAAAGAACTTCGTCTGGTATGCATCGTTCTGCTTACTGTTTTTGTTGCTGACAATATTGAGGGATTCCAATCCGTTCGGCGGATACTTTTCAAGCAGTGTCCATTGTCTACTGATCGTCTTCCTGGCATCGAACATTATCCGAAACAAAGAAGATATTGCGACCTTCATCAAGGCTTATGCGCTGGCAGGAATACCGGTCTGCCTCTATTTGGCGCCCTCGCTTTTATCGCTTTTTTACCTGGATGCAAGCCGTTATGTCGGAGTGAGCGGAAACGGGTTTTTAGACTCGGCCATCTCGTTAGGCCATGCTTTGATGTTCATATCCATCTGCCAGTTGTGGGCTATCAATCATTTTGAAAGAAATATCGTGAAGCTCATCTGTACGGCTGCATTTGTTTTCACGATCATTCTGATTGTGTTGACGGGTACCCGCAAGGCTCTGTTCGCGCCGATCTTATTCTTACTGTTAACCACCTATTATAAAAAAGGGAAGTCATTCGCAACTCTTCTAAAATACAGTGTCGTTTTCCTGGTATTTACCGGTTGTCTCTGGTATATAATCATGCACAACGAAGTGCTGTACCATCTCATGGGAGAAAGGATTCTGGGCGGTCTGGGGTTGTTCAGCGACGTGGAAATAGACGAATCGTCGCAGGAAAGACAAGAATTAGCCAGGGGAGCGTTGGAACTGGTACGAGACAGATGGTTATTCGGAGTCGGATGCGACAGCATGTTGTATGCTTTAGGGAAACATGCGCATAACAACTACTTATCTTTATTATGCATCGGGGGGATCGGATTGGTTATAAGCTATTATTTCGTCCCGGTACGAAGACTTTTCAGCATAATGAGGAACAAGCGGAAGGATGAAATAGACGTTTTTTCTATTTGTATCATATCCTGTATCCTGTTTGTGGATTTCATGGCCTCGACATTCAACTTATCTCAATTCATCGTATTTCTGTCCATTGTAACAATCGGTGAAAAGGAGTTTTTCGGGGCTGGGTCCCCCTATGAAGATCGCAAAGGCGTCTTCCTCCAAACAAAATGCATGTAGAATGAATATTTTGTATATAGACAATTCCGCCATATCGTATAAGGCTGGGCGCTATCTGACTTATAGTAAAAACGGTGAGTTATTACTGAAATTAAAAAATGCAGGCCATACGGTGACAGCCTTTCAGTTTGTATCCGAGTCCGAATCTATCAGCACGTTCGACTATCAGGCAAACGATATACGGGTATTGCCTCAATGTAGATTGTCGAACAAGATTCTATCCTATATCCGGGCATTCGGAAGTCTGATACGCGCAGTACGGAAAAGCGATTGTGTGTATATATATTACCCGAACGCGTTCAAACCGATACTGCCGGTATGCAGGCTGCTCTCGATCCCCTATGGTTTATATATCAGAGGTATGATCGGGGTTACGAACCGTCTCTCGAAGTGGAACTATCGTCATGCATCATTTATTATCGAAACGGGAAAGTTTGCCGAAAAAGTCGGATGTGAGGCATATCTGCCCAAACCGATGATCAATTATACGCAATCTGACATAAACCGGAACCGGTCCTATCCGTCTGCAATCGAAAGGCTTCACATACTTTTTTTAGGAAGGCTGGACAAGCAAAAAGGGTTAGTCGAATTGCTGGAAGCCGCGCGGAAACTGTCTGAAACCGGAAGAGAATTTCACCTGACGATCGTGGGGAACGGCGGAGATAAAAAAGAGCTGATCTCCCTGCAGCGTAAATTCGACCTCGAAAGCAGGGTTACTTTTTATGGGGTTACGAGCAATGCGGAAGAGATCAAATCCCTGTATCGAGATGCCGATGTATACATTATTCCGACCTATCACGAAGGATTTCCGAGAACCATCTATGAAGCGATGATTTTCGGCACTCCTGTAATAACGACGATGGTCGGGGGGATTCCCGATCTGATGAAAGACGGGCATAACTGCAAAGCGATAGCCCCAAGGAGTGTCGACAGCATCGTTGATGCGCTGGAATACGTATATTCTCATTATGATGAAGCAGTCCGATGGGCGAAACAGGGTTTTGCGGATATTTCTCAGGTTTTGGAAAGACCCACGCATGCCGAAGTCCTGTTAGCGGAAATTGCAAAGTTGTATGTTAAATAAGTTTTGGAATCATCGGATTGGTGGCATGATTCCGGGTTTCGGATTGCTACTTCTTGCCGTTGCAAACAAATTTGCCAATTACGTAAGAAGCAGAATTATCAGCTGGAACATGGGTTCTGTCGGAAAGCGCTTTGCAGTTTATCACGGATTCTCTTACCGTCACCCGGAAAGAATCCATATCGGAAACGATGTACTCATCGACAAACATGTAACCTTTAGCACCGATAATGGATCCTCCAATATCTATATGGGAGACGATGTGAGCATATCGCCCAATTGTTTCATAGATTTTACAGGCGGCATCTCGATAAAGAAAGGCGCGCATATCGCGTTCGGCGTATATATCACAACGCATACCCACGGTTATAATCACAACAACCCGCCCATCGGAAAGAGCCTTGAAATAGGCGAACAGGCATTTATCGGAGCACGTAGTTCGGTGCTCTACAATTGCAATCGGATCGGGAAGCATGCCGTGATAGGTGTCGGTTCAGTAGTTACGAAAGATGTCCCGGATTACGCGGTAGTGGCCGGCAATCCTGCAAGAATCATTCGATATGTCCACAAAGAGGATACTGATTGAGTCCCTGTACTTATATCCCTCGAATATAGGTGGTCCCAGTAAAACCATATTCGATATAGCACGAGCATTGTCCCAAAAGTACGATGTTACTTGCTTGTCAACGGACGGAGGTATCACGGATGAGCAACTTTTCGGCAGGTGGCACTCGCAGGAGAATTTCAGATGCAGATATATTACTTCCCATTCGAAGTTACGTGTCCGATTCCTGATGCGGGCGATACCGGAGATACGCAAGAATGATGTCATCTATCTGAATTCTATCTTTTTTGTTCCGTCCTTAATTATGGGGTTAGTAGCCATTGCGCTTAAAAGGAAAATCATATGGTCCCCCAGAGGCGAAACATTCGCGATCGGAAACAATGCAGCCAAACGGTTCTATGTCCATCTGATACACCGAATCCGTAAAAACATTCATTTCCACGCCACTACACTCCAGGAGGAAATAAGCATAAAAGAGACGATCGGGCAGGATATTCATACGTTCGTAATCCCTAATTATCTGGATCTGCCTACCCCTGTCAACTGTAAAAGGGCCGAAAAAGATTATATACTTTTCGTAGGCAGAGTCGCTCCTATCAAGCAATTGGAGCGTTTGATCGATGCGCTGACACTGTCCAAAGAATTTTTACGTTCCGATGCGGAAATGCTCATCGCCGGACCTGTCGAGGAGAAGTACAGATCCTATTACAGATCGTTGCTGAAAAAAATCGGAGACGACTCGCTATCTCACAAGGTAAAATTTGTCGGGAATATCAAAAGTCCCCAGAAAGAAGTGTATTATCGAAACGCTCTGGTTCTTGTTTTACCATCGAAATCGGAAAATTTTGGCAATGTAGTTTTGGAGGCGCTATCACAAGGGACTCCCGTTATTGCTACTCATGGCACTCCCTGGCCTGAACTCAACGATCATCAAGCCGGTTTCTGGATAGACGATTCTGTCAATTCTATAGCATCTGCACTTGACGAATTATTAGCCTTTAACGAGTCTGACAGAGACATGTTTTCACGGAATGCATTAGAGTTATCAAAACTATACTCTTCGGAAAAGACATTACCAGCATGGGAAAGACAACTTTAAAATTTTATATGATAGAAATATGAAGCATCAAATCACGTTGCGCAATTTATTGAAATTCATGCTCATCCGGGGGGGGGAGATTCTACCTGATAAGTTATATCTGAGTTGGCTATACAGACTATACACCGGGAATAAGTTGGATTGGGAGGCTCCGATTACTTTTACCGAGAAGCTTCAGGTGCTGAAGTTGTATGTGAACAATACACCCTTATGCACTCGGATGGCGGATAAATATCATGTTCGCGAAATCATATCTAACACCCTTGGCGAAGAGTATCTGATTCCGATTCTTGGTGTCTGGAATTCCTTTGATGAAATTAATTTCACCTCGCTACCCAATCAGTTTGTATTAAAAACAACACATGACAGTGGTGGCATTGTTATTTGCAAGAACAAATTTCAACTGAACTTACACGAAGCTAAAAAAAAGTTGGATAGCCATATTCGTGAAAATTATTTTTACCGCGGGCGAGAATATCAGTATCGGGGAATCCCTCCGAGAATAATTGCAGAACAATTTATGGTCGACGAGTCAGGCACTGATTTGAAAGATTATAAATTTTTTTGCTTCGATGGGGAGCCGAAAGTGTTATTCGTAGCGTCTGAGCGTTTCAATGGCAAGGGCGAACCGGCGCGTTTTACATATTATGATATGGATTTAAATGTCTTGCCATTTTCAAGTCGCGGCCACAAGATCAGTGAGAATCCGCTATCGGAGATTCCCAATTTCGAAGAAATGAAATCCTGTGCGAGGATATTATCAAAGGGATTCCCGCATCTTCGTGTTGATTTCTATAATATCAACGGGAAAGTATATTTCGGTGAATTGACCTTTCATCACGATGGAGGACTGGTCCCATTCGAACCTCATGATTGGAATGTCCGTCTGGGCCAAATGATTCATCTTCCAGACAAAAAATAAGTAATATAATAACATTATGAGCGTCTTCAAAGACAAAGTCCTGTTGATCACAGGCGGCACGGGGAGTTTCGGGAACGCGGTATTGCGGCGGTTTCTGGACTCCGACATCCGGGAGATCCGGATTTTCTCGCGGGATGAGAAGAAGCAGGACGACATGCGTCATGCGCTTCAGAACCCGAAGGTCAAATTCTACATCGGCAACGTGCGCGACAAGTCGTCGGTCGATATCGCGATGCGGGGCGTCGATTATGTCTTCGCGGCCGCGGCTTTGAAGCAGGTCCCGTCGTGCGAGTTCTTCCCGATGGAGGCCACGCGCACGAACGTGATCGGTACGGGCAACGTGCTCGAATCGGCCATCGAGCACGGCGTGAAGAACGTCGTGGTCCTCTCGACCGACAAGGCGGCCTATCCGATCAATGCGATGGGCATCTCGAAGGCGCTGATGGAGAAGGTCGCCATCGCCAAGGGCCGCGAGCTGGGCGAAGGGGCCCCGACGACGATCTGCTGCACACGCTACGGAAACGTCATGGCCAGCCGCGGTTCGGTTATTCCGCTCTGGGTGGAGCAGATGATGGAGGGCAAGCCCATCACGATCACGGACCCTCAGATGACGCGCTTCATGATGACGCTCGACGACGCCGTGGACCTGGTGATCTACGCCTTCCAGCACGGTCACAACGGCGATCTGTTCGTGCAGAAAGCTCCTGCCGCCACCTTGGAAACCCTTGCCGAGGCTTTGAAGCAGACCTATGCCAAGCTGGACCCGAAATACGGCCGGACAGAGGTTCGTGTTATCGGCACGCGCCACGGCGAGAAGCTCTACGAGACATTGGTCACGCGCGAGGAGATGGCCAAGGCGATCGACATGGGCGACTACTACCGCATTCCGTGCGACACGCGCGATCTGAACTACGACAAGTATTTTACGATTGGTGATGAAAAGGTGTCAAAAATCGATGATTACCATTCGCATAACACACGGCGTCTGGACGTGAAGGGCATGAAGGCGCTGCTTCTGAAGCTGCGCTTCATCCGCGAGGACCTGGGCTTGGAGGAACGCGCCAAGCCGCGCGATATCCGCAGCGAATAACGATCTTTTCGCGATTAGACATATTGAGATATGAAGAAATTAAAGTTGATGACTATTGTCGGCACGCGTCCTGAGATTATCAAGATGTCGGCAATTATCAAGAAATCGGATAAATATTTCGAGCATATATTGGTTCATACGGGCCAGAACTATGATTACTCGCTCAACGAGGTCTTTTTCAAGGATCTTGGACTGCGAGAGCCGGATTATTATCTTGGGGTGGTCGGCAAAAATATCGGCCAGACGATGGGTAATGTCATTTCAAAATCGTATGATCTGATGGTGGAAGTGAAGCCGGATGCTGTGATTGTACTGGGGGACACCAATTCCTGTCTTTCGATTATTGCCGCCAAACGCCTGAAAATTCCGATTTTCCATATGGAGGCCGGCAATCGTTGTAAGGACGAGAACCTCCCCGAGGAGGTTATTCGTCGCATTATCGACGTAACGAGCGATGTAAATCTTTGTTATTCAGAACACGCACGTCGCTATATTCTTGACTCGGGTGTAAGGCCCGAATATACCTACGTTGTCGGATCGCCGATGGCTGAGGTACTGAAAAAGAGTCAAGCCGAGATTGACAAAAGTGACGTGTTAGAACGATTGCACTTGGAAAAGAACAAATATATCTTACTGTCAGCACACCGCGAGGAGAATATCGACATCGAAGCGAATTTCATGTCGTTGATGAATGCCGTCAATGCAATGGCCGAGTATTATGATATGACGATTCTCTACTCCTGTCACCCACGTTCTAAGAAGTTCATCGAGATGCGCGGCTTCAAGTTCAATCACCGCGTTGTACAGTCTCAACCTCTTGGCTTTTACGACTATAATCATCTTCAGCAATATGCTTTTTGTGTAGTATCTGATAGTGGTACGGTTCCCGAAGAAAGTGCCTATTTTCACTTTCCCGCCGTGTCGGTTCGTACATCAACGGAACGTCCTGAGGCTATGGATAAAGGCGTATTTATGATTGGCTCCATCTCCTCGGATCAAGTGCTGCAAGCTGTCGATATGGCAGTAGAGATGCACCGCAATGACGATGATGCGTGTGATGTTCCTGCTTATGTCGATGAGAATGTTTCCACCAAGGTCGTCAAATTGATACAAAGTTACACGGGAATCATCAATCGCATGGTTTGGCGTAAAAGCTAACTATTTCTCACATAACAATCTATGAGAAAGAAGATATTGCTGTTCGGTGCCACTGGCATGGCCGGACATATTGCCTATTACTATCTATCAAGTACCAGGCGTTATGAAATCCAAGATGTCGTCTATCGCACACCACTTACCGAGAATAGTATCATAGTCAATGTGACGGATAAAGATGTTGTGGCAGCAGTAGTTCGTCAAGCAAAGCCCGATATTATTTTAAATTGTGTTGGGGTCTTGATTCGAGGGGCGCAGGAGCATCCGGATAACGCTGTTTATATTAACGCGTATTTCCCGCATCAACTCAAGACTCTTGCCGATGAAATCGGGGCAAGATTGATTCATATCAGTACGGACTGCGTTTTTTCAGGTAAGAAAGGTATGTACACCGAAGATGACTTTCGCGATGCCGACGATATTTACGGCCGCAGTAAAGCACTTGGTGAGATTATCAACGACAAGGATCTGACGCTGCGAACTTCTATTATCGGGCCCGAGTTAAAAAAGAAAGGGGAGGGTTTGTTTAATTGGTTTATGCAGCAGTCAGATAAAGTTCTGGGGTATAAAACTGCCATTTGGGGTGGTGTGACAACATTAGAGTTGGCAAAAATCATTGACTATGGCATTCAAAATGATTTGCGGGGGTTGATTCACTTGAGTAATGGCGAAGGAATCAACAAGTATGACTTGTTGTGTCTATTTCGTGAGATTTGGGGGAAAGAGATTGAGATTGAAGCGGTTAATAAGAATGGAGTCGATAAAAGTATTAAACGTTCCAATAAACTTAATTTCGAGATACCCTCCTATCGACAGATGTTGGAAGATCTGAAAGAATGGATGGATTGTCATAGTGACCTTTACAAATCCAATTACCAATGAAAATCGTAGTTGTTTCACAATATTTCTACCCTGAAGAGTTTAAGATAAATGATCTCGTCGAGGAGTGGGTAAAACAAGGCCATCATATAACAGTTCTTACGGGTAAGCCCAATTATCCTCAGGGAACATTTTATTCAGGGTATAAATTTAGCGGCATTCAAAAAGAAAAATATAAAGGAGCTAAAGTTATTCGCGTTCCCGTTATCCGACGAGGTAAAGGAAGCTCGATTCGTCTCATTCTTAATTATTTATCTTTCGTTGTCTTCGGCTGCTGGTACGTATTATTCCACAAATTAGATGCAGATGCCATCTTTTGTTTCGGACTATCCCCTATCATGCAGGCATATCCCGCCTTGTTGTTAAAAAAAATGAATCATTCAAAAGCATCAATCTGGGTACAGGATTTATGGCCGGAGAGTGTTGCAGCTGTTGGAGCTGTCAAACGAGAGGGATTGATATGGAAAGCATTGTCCCAAATGGTTATTTCTATCTACAAACGCTGTGATACGATTTTTGTGCAATCTACAGCATTCAAAACGTCCATTTGTAAAAAAGGAAATTTTGAGCAGAAAATCATTTATGCCCCCAATTGGGCTGAAGATTTGTATGTTAAAAATGCAAGAGAAATTGAAAAATTTGAGACATTGATTCCTTCAGGATTTGTGGTAATGTTTGCGGGAAATGTTGGAGCGGCGCAAAATTTCGACTCAATCATAAAAGCCGCGGAGTTAACTAAATCAATTTCTGATATTAAATGGGTAATTGTTGGTGATGGTCGAATGCGAAAAGCAACTGAGGAGGAAGTCCAGCGAAGAGGTTTGGGTACAACTATCAAATTTTTGGGAAGATTTAATTCAATTGAAATGCCGAATTTCTTTGTTCACGCGGATGTTATGTTAGTCTCGCTGAAACAGGAAGATATATTTGCATTAACCATACCTTCAAAAATTCAGACCTATATGGCATCGGGGAAACCAATTGTGTCAATGCTTGACGGCGTTGGAAATGATATTATCGAAAATGCCAATTGTGGATTAACCGCCGCCGCCGGTGATTACAAGACTTTGGCTGATAATGTTATCCGCTTATATAACACACCGAAAGCTGATCTCAGGTCGATGGGAGTGAATGCAAAATCCTATTATCATCAACACTTTGAGAAATCAGGAGTTATTAAAACTATTGTAGACCATTTGTTGTAGCATTTATCTTTAAAAGACCACAACCGCAATTTCTAAATTATGTTAATAATGCCTCAAATTTATTTGTTACTGTAATGACATAGACTTCGCAACGGTTTGTAATTATTCAAGAGCCTAATCTGGGTGGTATCTCGTGTCAGTAAAATGCCCTATTCACAGTCTCTTGGACCATGGCTAGATAGAGAAAGCCAATTAGCAAATGAAATCTCCCTGCTTAGTGTAGTGATGTATAAAGGGACATCAATAGCTAATAAAGAAACTGCAGAACAAAAAGTCCTGTGGTTATTGCATTACCCCCAAAAGTTAGACAAAAAACTTTTGGGGGGGGGTAAATTATGTATAGATTACACAGTTTATCAGAGAAGCTGGCTGTCATCGGTCTTTATGAGTCGGGTTATTGCAGCACGGCTATTGGGGAGCAATTGCATCTTTGTGCCCGGGATGTTCGGCGCAGGCTGTCTCGTTATCGCGCCCATGGCATCGGGGCCTTGTCAAACAACCTCACTTCGGCAGCATTTAAAGCGTCTGTCGTATCTGAAGTGTTTGAGAAATCACTATCTTGCGCACAGGTCGCCCTGAAGTCAGGAGTTAGTGAGAGCGCCGTTTACAGCTGGGTGTGACGGGCAAAGCAGCACGGTTACAGTTCGCTATCTCAGATTAAACCCCGTGGGCGGCCACCCAAAGCTATGGGACGACCGGAGAAACGAGAGCCGCAGACGGAGCTTGAGAAGCTTCGGGAACGCGTCGAGCGCCTTGAAACGGAGAATGTGCTGTTAAAAAAAGGAAAGCCTTAGTCGAAGCACGAGAAGCACGTCTGCGCGCGATTGGGTCCAAGCCATCGAAGGACTAAGGCTGCATCACCGACTCCACTACCTGTTGGAGTACAAGCAGATGGCTCGCAGTGTGTTCTACTATCACCTCTCGCGCCACAAACGCCCCGACAAGCATGCAGCTTTGCGGAAGAGGATCCTCTCGATCTACAATGCGCATAAGGGCAGGTATGGATACCGATGCATCACACTGCAACTGCGTAATGAAGGTGTATGCGTCAATCACAAGACCGTAGAAAAACTGATACACCAAAGCGCTCTGAAGTCGCTGGTGCGTGTGAAGAAGTACCGTTCGTATCGCTCCGTGGAAGGCAGAGCCGCCCCCAACGTACTGTGTCGTGACTTTGCAGCCTCAGTTCCCAACCAGAATGGGCCACCGATGTCACGGAGTTCAAAGTCTGTGGTGTGAAGCAGTACTCTCGCCCGTAATAGACCTCTACAACGGTGAGGTGATCGGCTACACGCTCTCGCTGCATCCCGACCTGATGATGGTCACCGAGATGATCAAGCGGGTGGTGCGCAGAGCAAAGGGCGCCAAACCCATCCTGCATTCCGATCGGGGGTGCTGCCTATCAGAAGATATTGAAGGATCACGGCATCACACAGAGCATGTCGCGCAAGGGAAATTGTCTGGACAATGCCGTGACCGAAAATTTCTTCGGAATCCTGAAATCGGAGTGGTACTATTTACAGAAATTCTCCTCCCTGGCACAGTTTCAGAAGGAGATGCGCGGCTATATAAACTACTACAACAACGACCGCATCAAGCAAAAACTAAAAGCAATGAGTCCGGTCAAATACCGAACTCATTACAATAAAATCTAAATATTAATCCCTCCAACTTTTCGGGGGCACTACAAAATCAACAAAGGGTTACCACCTTACTCCTGCAGAAAAAGAAAGAATTATTTTGGAACATATCATGGATGGAGTAACTTTACAACAGTTAAGCCTTCGTTACGATGTGAATCGTAGTACGATTCCATCGTGGTTGAGAAAGGTTCGGTCAGGAGGCTCGCTATATGACGTAAAACGACGAGGTCGACCTCCCAAAACTCCAATGGCAAGACCGAAGAAAAGAGATCCACAGACAGAACTTGAGAAGCTTCAGGCAGAAAACCTTCGTCTGAGAGCAGAGAACGCGCTGCTAAAAAATAAAGGCCTTAGTCGAGGAACAGAAATCCCGAGCACGGCTCAATGGGCAAAAGCCATCGACGGACTAAGGTCAAAATATCCTCTTAGCTTATTATTAAAGTTGATTTTTTGCAAATAGATAATCCAAAAAGAGAAAAACCTGCAAGGTAAAATAGGACGTGCCTGGCCGCCACAAGAGTGGCTTCACTGTGATTATATAAGTCATGCTCCCAATTTCGGCTTGGCATGTCGTTATACTCTTCCGGAACCGGTCCCAAAGAGCATCTAAGGTGATTTGAGACGTTTTTATCTTTCAATCATAAAATCCTAATCCCACTCGATTGAAGCCCGAAATGAGCCCTGTAAGTCGCGTAAAACTCAGTCTGCCTTTCCTCTCTTCCTCTGCCAACATTGAGGCGGGGTATCAACTACGCAAGCAGTAAACAGGCCGCTTATCTCCGGTTTATGCACTATGCACGTTGCGAAACGGTGTTGCTATTTGGCAAGGAGCTGTTTAAAATGGAAGTGCAGCAAAAAGAGAAAATATAAAGAAGTGGTATCGGTATCGTATTCTCTTTTGGCTGTACGGTTTGAAATGAGGAAAGGGAGCAAAGACTCGAAATTCAGTTTAGTTTAGTACATTAGCCTATATATATGCTAAATCAAAGTAAACTATATTTAGGTAGGTATAATTGCCTGCCTGTAAGTTTATGTATGGCCGAAAATGTTTACCTTCGAAGAGGAATCAAAAAAGACTTGCCTTTCTCTTTTGGCTGCAACGATCACTCGATAAGACGATACTCAAACAAGGAGGGTGAAAACCATATCTAAAGCGATAAGATCACCCCGAATACAAGCAAGTACAAAGAAAGAAACACAATGAAAATAAAAAAACGGGAAATGGCTTTAATTGATAGTTTTGTTCCCCTTTTGTTCCTAAACACAATCGTAAATCTTAATAATCGGCTGATTGATAATTGATTAAATCAGCATCATGTAACATTTTCCAGATTTCTACACAAGGATAAAAGCTAAACACTTTCATCAATTCATATGTCGCCGCCCATTGGACAGCACCACAAAATTAGAAAATGTTTTTGAAATACAACACTCTCGGGGTATTGTAGAAACAAATTTCGGTTTAAAGTTTCAGAAAATCAATATTGACTTTCAGAAATGTTTACTCTTGCTTGCGAGGGTCTGCCCTGATGTAAGCCACAAGGCAGATTATAGCCCAAACCACAAGCGTTATATACAAGTCTTTCATAAGCGGGAATTTAAAGTTAAATCGGATTTACCCCCTGAGAGGAGGACAAAAATAAAGAGGCATGGATTGCTCCACACCTCTCCTTGTATTCAAACCTCCGGAGCTATCCCCGGATGATTTTCAGATAATATTCCAGACTTTGAATCACCACATCTTCGATGAACTCCACAAAAGCCGAGTTATCCCCCGAAGATGCTTCCTCCAAAGTTTGGTAGTAGCGGCGTCTCGTGTCATTATCCCCTTTGATATTGGCAATGGGATAGCCGTGTTGCATCAATATAAGATTCATCAACAGGCGTGCTGTCCGGCCATTGCCATCTATAAAGGGATGAATAGATACGAATTTCTCGTGCATCTGAGCTGCCAATATAACCGGGTGCATGGAATCCTTGTTTGCCTCATACCATTGAAACAGTTCATCCATTTTAGGCTGTAACAAATAAGGCTGAGGTGGAATGTGTTTACTACCGCTGATAATGACAGGTACACGACGGTATTTTCCAGCATTCTCCTTATCTATGCTGTGCAGGACAATGGAGTGAATATCCAACAGCACCCTTTCCGAAACAGGCTCTTTTTTCTGTGCTATGTCCTTGATAAAGTCAATAGCTTCTTTGTGGTTGATAGCCTCCAGATGCTCCCTCAGCCCTTTGCCTGCAATGGTAATGCCTTTGTTAACCACCATTTCCGTCTCATTGAGGGTCAACGTATTTCCCTCGATGCGGTTGCTGTCATAGGTATACTCAATCTCCAGAGCCTCCGTAATGCGGTAATTCTCATTGGCCCTGTATTGATTCAGTTCACCTAAAAGGGTGTCTATCTGTTTCAGCTTGTCATTCATACGCACAAAAATACACAAATTTCAGACAAAAGATAATTTCCGTTGCTCTTTTGGAGGGCTTGTACACCTATCTTTCCATTGTATAAGGGAGATAGATGTACAGCCCATGCGCAGATAGATTGTGTTATTATAAAACAACTAAGTGCGCATCCTCCAACTTTCATATCATAATGGAGAAAGGAGGGACCGTAGTAATCTTGAGTAAGTGGTGGGGTAACTCAGGAGAGTAGATGATGATTAAGGGGTTTATGGGTTGGCAAATGCTTTACGCACTTAGTTTTGGAATATATAGAAAGTAAGTGCGTAAGGTGGGTAAGCTGTCGAATTTTTTTGTTCCATTTCCCTATAAGGTTCAGGTTTTGAAAATCCGACAGCCTTTCCCTCACTCCACAAACCACCTGTACTCACTCTCTCCATAAAGGGCCTTGTTGATGCCCTCAGCCAACTGTGAGGCATTGAATGCCCTGTCCAAGAAATTGTCGATGTAGGAGGACTTATTGGCCCCTGTCAGGAGGTTGTAGACCTTCCACATGGAAATCTCCCGGCCAAGTGCATCTACCCCGAAATCCTCGTCTTGGTAGTAGGCCCTTGCCACCAGATTGATTTGGGTGTCTGTCATCAGGAGCTGAGGCAGTTTCCTTTTCTCCTCCTGTGGCAGACATTGATAAAGCCGGGACTTGCCCAAAAACTGAGCAAACTGGTGTTCCGTCATAGAGGAACTCAGCAGGTTTTGCATCTGTCTTGTGTGCTTCTCGGGATTATAGAGTTGGAACAGCTCCATGACAGCCTTAAAGAGAGATTGTGTGTTCATTACCTTGATTTCACGCTTATAGCCGTCCGTACTGACACACATATTACAGCAAACCATGTTCTTGAAGCCCACGAAGACCTTGAATTTCTCCGCAGATTTCCTGTTGTAGAGGTTTTCATGGTTATAGGCTCTGACGCCTCCTATGGTCAGCTTTAAGGGGTTTCCGTCGATGTCTTGGCAGATAGTGGGGATTTCAAAGCAGAACATCATCCGCTCGTAGTAGATGGTCTTGTCTGTCTCCAAAAGCTGGTTTACGGGCTTATGGATAGCTTCGGGGATTCTACCCTTGATGATATGGCTTACCCTTATCTCAGGGCTCTTGATGCTCTCTCCCCGGAAGAACTCCTGTGCCGCCTCATAGACTGTCTCCACAAAGGCCGGATGGGAGACAGTCACTTCATTGTCTTTGGAGAATACCGGGACTACACAATCCTCTTGCAGATGCCGCAAGGTGACAGCTTTGGTGTTGGCTTCCACAAAGGGTTTCAAAGGTTTCTCTTCCGAATGGTCAGAGGCAGGAAGAAGCGGAGATACTGGCAGGGGAATCAGATTCTGTCTAACAGGATGGAGCTGGAGTGCTGTTTCCATAGTTTTGGGATGTTTGGGGTTGTACGATAGTTTGCTGGGAATTGAGGTTGCACCAGTTCAGGATGGCTTGCCCTACTTTCGGAGTGATGGTAAATTCGGGACGGCCCATGAATAGCCCTGTCCGGTCTTTGGAAGCCTGCACATGGTGTTTGAGGTCTATATCCAGGACGACGGTAAATTCATAGTCCATGCCATCCCTTTGCATGGCTTTCAGCCCTACTTTTTCGGGGACTAACTTGCCATTCTTCTCATTGAGCACATAATCCTGTTTGGTACGCATGGTACAGATGATATGTGCCGGAGATTGGAGGATTTTCTGCACAAAGGCATTCTGACGGGGTGTGACCTTGGCCCAGTTGGCAAAGGAGTTGCCTTGCAGTCCTGCATGGAAATCCAGCAGATAGTCCCAGCATTGGGAAATACTGTCCACGATGATTACCTCCATGCCTGCATTTTCGCAGAGGGCAATAGCCTCGATGTAGTGTTCCGGGGAGTAGTCTCCTCCGAGGGAAACCACATTGTAGCTTCCCAAGTGAGCATAGAGGTCTGCAGAGCCATTTTCTGAATCTATGACGGCGATTTTAGACCAGTCGGAGGTCAGGCCATAGGCTAATAAGAGGGCTGAATAGGTTTTCCCGGAACCTGCACAGCCTTGGAGGGCCAATTTGATTTTAGCACGGTGTCTTGCAGAGGGGCGGATGGTTAACATGATTATTTGAAATTTAAATTATTTATGGTATATTTAGATGACTAAAAAGACTTATTATGGCTGATAATATCATTCGCACATTTCATCCGGTAGGACAAGGGGCTTTCTATTCTGAAAGAATTGACAACTTCAACTTGGTTTATGATTGCGGGACAAAATCTGAGAAAAATCTACTGGCACCTGTTGTGGCGCAAAGTTTTAACCGCCAAGATATTATTAATATTTTGGTTATATCCCATTTCGATGAAGATCATATCAATTTAATACCTAAACTCAAAGAAACCGTTAAGGATATTCAAACAGTAATTTATCCTTTAATGTCTCCAGAGCAGAAAGCCTTTTTTCTAAGCACCTATGAGGACAAAAATCTTTACGATATTGTTTTAAATCCCCAAGAATATTTCAATGGAGCTAAAATTATATGGATTAGGCCCGCAGATAGGGAGAGGGATTACTATTATAATAATGAGGAAAGACCTCCATATTCTATTGAAAATTTAGAGGATGAACAAAGAATAGACAGTGGAAAAGGAATCAGTATTCCCGTTTCTGCCGATTGGATATTTATTCCATATAATCATGACGATGGCTCGAAAAGTAAATTAATTACGACGTTATTTGAAAAGACATTTAAAGATGACAAAGATTTTGATATAGATAATATAGCAGATAGTCTTTCAAAATCACACATTTGTAATAAGATTAGAGCTATATACAAAGACAAAAGCATTGGCGGTACAAATGAGAATTCTCTTTTAATGTACTCTGGCCCAATTAAGAAAGACACATATTACATTAGACGGCACATACAATATTTGTATTGTCATTTTTGCCGTCCTATTATATCCCATTATATTGGTTGCATATACACGGGAGATGCCACTATCGACACTAATATCTTAAATTGGATTAATGCAATCAAGAAATATTACGATGTTGGGACTATCCAAATACCCCACCACGGCTCGTTGAAAAGTTTTAATCCATCATTGCTTGATAATGGTCCATTTTTCTGTGTAATTTCCGTCGGAAAGAATAATACTCACAAACATCCGTCCTGTAAAGTTTTAGCAGACATTTTATCGAGAGATTGTCATCCAATTCAAGTGACAAATGACCCTACAACATGTTTTATCGAACATATTGTGAAATATTAAAATATAACAAGAGAGCTTTTTCAGCTCTCTTGTTAATATAAAACTTAAAACACAGCCAGTGTAGGTGCTCCTCCCTCTCCACGCTGATGGAGCATCATAAACATCTCCCCTGTTTCGGCATTGCACACCTGAGAGACTACGGGGTCTGTCAGAAGCCCCTCTTCCACTTTCCGGCTGCAAGGGCCTGTTTCAAAGCCATAGACGAAGAATACCTTGCCTGTGTGGGGATTTCGCTTTACTTCCAGCTTATCAACCTCCTGCTGGGCTTTAAACTGGGCAACCTCCCACGTCTTGATGAATTTCAAAGTACTTTCCATACCAAAATTTGATTTTAAAGGGTTGTGACGGGGGACTATCCCCCACGCCGTAGGCGGGGAGGGGTCATGTGAGGATTGGAATGGATTTGTGCGAATAAAGCTGAAAAAAAAATTAAAAAATAAAATTTTTGGATTCCTTATAATCAGTAAATTATGTCTTATTAATAATATACTTACTCACGGTTTAGGGTTGAGATTAGAAAGGAAAAGGACTGGAGTTAGATACTCCAGCCCGTATGCGCACTTAGTTGTAGATTTATTATAAAACTAAGTGTGCGTTTATTATAACTTAAATCTTAAAATATGCTAATAAATTTTCCTCTGTTTTTGGGATACTCTGACTACCACGTTTTTTAAATCCTAATGGATTTTGGGCTTTAATCAAATAATCTTTGGGCCTTTCCACCAAGAACAGGGCTTTTAATAGACTAACTGATGTCCGTTGTTTAATAGTTTTATGGAGATGATATTTTACAAGTGGGGCTATCAATTCATATATCTCTGTCGCTCTATATTTTTCTCCAACTTTAAATACGTTGAATAACTCCCGTTTAAAGGGATGCTTATCATCCAAAGCCCAAAATATGACTGCATTGTGTAAGTTGTTATAGGCTCTTTTATCACTATGACGGATTTCCCATAGTTGATCAATTAGGACATCTGCATCAGCATACTTTTGAAGTTCATAGAATCTATATATAAATGTAGAACAACCTTTTTGGGATTTATATGTTTTTCTTTCATCCTGTGTGAGAAGCCTTGATTTAGTAATTGCCCGCAATTCCGTAATCATATTAGAAAGTTGGGCATCTTGAGATTCCTGTAATTCCTTTTTATTTGTCTCCTCAATCTTTTTTTGGCCATCTGACAAAGGTATTGAGCCATATTTATTCTCAAAATTAACTTGATGCCCTAATTTTTCCAACGTTTCCTTCAAATGATTATAAGTATCATATACAGTATTTCTTAACCTTTTACGTTCCACCAAATAGTCTATATTCATATAGGCTGGAACATCATTATTAAAACTATCTTTACGAGTTAGGCGTACTGCCTCCTTTTTGGATAAAAATACAACTCCTTTTTCCCGGATAGCAGTTTTTACAATTCCAAACAAATCTTCCAAATCTTGATCTGACTTACTTAACTCCGATGCAGTTTCTTGCAATTTGAGTATGGCTGATGCTTGTTTCAAAAGAGTGGTTTGGCAATCTTCGCCCAATTCGTCTTGCCAATTCTCCTGTTGGTTATGAATAATAGTATCACTCAATATTCCATCCTGCACCCTGCATCGTCCATATATTTGTGTCATTTTCTCCAATGAGAGCATTTGATAGTTTTGCCGGGCATTAGAAACTGTAATCAGGTGATAACTATCCTCAATATCCACCCCTGCAAAGTAGCAACTTGTAATAAAATTGATTCTTTGGGGTAACTTATTCTCTGGGGTTAATTCCTTATAGTGATCAGCCGCATCATCCTTGGAAGAATCACTACATAAAATAGCACACTCCTTTCGGATTTCCTCTGGAAGCAATTTTATAATGTTTTTACAATGACGAATCGAGTTAAATGCAATCACTATTTTTTCAATATTATTAATTGATTGAATCTGTTGCGCTGTCAAAGCATCCAGATTATCCGTATAACAGAGTTTTATATTCCGTTTAGGAACATCTGTCCAAGTGAACTTAAATTTACATTCTTGTTGCAACCGAGGATTGGAGAACTCTCTCATAGTAGCAGTTACAAGACATCTATTTTTAGGTGGGAATTGAAAATAATAATCTATCAAAGATTCCAATTTCGGGCGATAATTACTTTCTGATTGAATCATATCAACCTCGTCAATCATTAGAAAATAGCTCTGATACTGTTCTTTTTTTATAATATTCAATAATCGGGATAGACTATCTGCAACCACAAGAAATTTTTTATACTCTATTTTCTTGTCTGCTAAATAATTCAGAATCTCATTATTACTTGCCAGGTCTCTTTCCTCATTGACTTTTCCTCCAACATAAAGAGTTCGGGCCTTAGTTCCCACCCATTTGTTGTAAGCCAACATTTTTGTTGGAGTGACAATTATCGAGTTTCTCTTAGCATTAATCTCCAAAGTTGTTGCCCCAATTCCTGCCACTTGTTTATCTACTATCCCATGAGGCATTTTATTTATATACAATGATAGTTTCAATAAAGACTTATCACACCCTGATGGAGTTGGAATAGGAGTACCCTGCTCAAGAGCCTCCATGATTTCATCAATATTCGTCGGATAATCAATCTTCAAAGACAGGTCTAACAAATGATGTATCTCACGATCCAGCAATGATGGATTATCCTGATCTTCCGATATCAATTGCCATGAATTTTCTGAATCAAGCAAATCTCTGTAGGTATTAGGAACATACTGTTCACAAGCGATTGTTGGAATAGGAGGTTGATGGGCTATCTCAGGAAATGCATCATCTACTGAAGAAATGTCGGTATCCCCCTCTTCTACAAAATCCTCAAGCATAGAAATATCCACATTGGACAGGTCTAAATTACCTTTACCCATAATATCTACAACCTCTTGGACATCCTCTTCGGAATCTATCAGATCAAACATACCGCGCACTCAAGTTTCTTTATTATTACAATTTTATCTGAGCAAAATTAAATCTAAGCATTAAACATCTATCTCCCCTATAATTTAAAAAATAGGTGTTCATGCCAGCCTATTCGGAAGAACCAACATTTCAGCCAAATTCACCTTATCGGCATCTGTAATTCTTTTCTTGGGTTCAGGATAATTATACGGATTAAGCGAAGTTATCCTATACATACCACCGCTGCGGGTCTCAGCTTCTGCACCAAAGAATTGAGTAAACAATTTAGAACAAAATGTCCTGTCTAACTTTAACCGTCCCAAATAAGCATTCATTACCTCTTCATCTTTTTAGTGCGCTCTATTCTGCTGATTTTAATTGGCCCTTGTGTAAGTTTTTTGCACTCAAATTTTGCAAGAATATGTGATTTGAAAGCATGAGCATCATCTAACGCCCTAAATATAAGCGAATTATTCAAACTCATAAACTCACGTTTATCACCTTGCACCTCAATTAATTTATCCGCCAGAAATTCCGTTTCAAAATACGGATACAATCGTTTGAACCGAGTGTAAAATAGAGCCTCTTGTTTATTGGAGTGCCTAATTAGGTTATCAAGAACTTCCATATTAGCCCCCTCCCGCTCCCAATTCTGTAAAGTCTCTTTTGCAGTAGATAAGGTTCGAGCCAACACCTCCTTATTATGAGCTTTCACCTGTTGAATAGAACCAATATGTCGCCCAGATTTTCCCTGTTCAGATTGTTCAAAATCCACATGATGTTGCTCTTGCAATTTTTCCAATAAAGCCCCGGACTGACTATACAATTCATGATGTAATTCCCACTTTTCCAAGAGTGCATCTATATTGAAATAAGCAGGTACAATATTGCCATCTATATTTTTCCGAATAATTGTGACTGGATAATTCTTGGCAACCTGCCCCTCGGCTTTCATGGTGAGTATCTGTTCTACAAACACACCCATATCAGACAGATCAGGATCAGATTTACAAAGTTGATTAAGCCCGTCAACTGCATTGGAGAATTTTTTAGCCTTATTTATCAAGACAGCCTTATACTCCTTCAAGGTTTGTTCCGGATTCTCCATCGGAACTATATCATAGATTATTGTCTCAGATAAGACCCCATTTCTACATCGCCCCTGTATCTGGGTCAATCTCTCTGGTGACAGTAAGGTAAAAGGCTGATAGTTGGAAGAAATCGAAATAACATGACACCTGTCATTGATATCAATTCCTGCAAAATAGGCGCAAGTCATAAAAACAATACGTTTTTGCAGGTTATTATTCTCATCCAATACATTTTCCACATAATCTCTTACCTTATCTTGGTTCCGTCCACTACACAACACACCGCATAGTTGTTTGTATTCCGGGTGCTCCCCCTGCGATATGCTATTAATGACATTCAGAATTCCATCAAGAGAATTATAGGCAACTAAAATCTTTTCATCCTCCGAACGTTCCAGCAAATTTCGTATCACTTTTTCTGTCGTTACATCCACCTCTCTGGCCTCAATCAGTCGAATATCGCGTACTGGATTATGTTCCCAAACAGTTGTTACACAAGATTCATTCAGCATTCGTTCATCTGAAAAAGTTCTCAATGTCGCAGTTACCGCCGCTCGCATAGTTCGGTCAAAGCAGAAATAATAGTCTATCACTTTTTCAAGGTTAGGCCGATACACACTATCCGATTGCATTGTGTCAATTTCATCGACCATTAAAAAATAATCATGATACACTCTCGGACCGATTGCTTTAATGACTTTCCACAGGCTATCTGCAACAACTAAAAATTTCTTGCGCTTGTCATTATCAAGACCCAAATATTCTTGTATATCTTCAATCGTTATATCTGTCAGAATATTCCCGATTGGGCTTCCTACATACATGGAGCTATTCTGCCCCATCCGTTGCTCTGTAGTAAGATGTTTATTGTAGGCCAAAGACTTTGTAGGCACTACGATAATAGAATCTCGAACTTGTGTTTCCAACTCCAAAGTAGTTGCCCCCAGCCCGGTAATAGTTTTATCCAAGATACCAAAAGGCACTCTATCCACAAAGTACCCTAATTTATCACCTTGTTCCAATCGCATGGTCCATGCCCCTCCATCCTCAGCATTTCCAATATAATCCAAAGAAATAACGGCATTAGCCTTTTCAGGATTAACCTTTGCACCGTTTACCATCGAAAATAGAGTGGGTACATTCAAATCTATGTCATATACCAGTTGGTCTTTTTCTTGGTTTTCCATATCAGTTTGAGATTAGTTCTTCGAAATTTACAAAATTGCACACCTATCTCCAAATTATATTAGAAAGATAGGTGTACAATCTTACAACAGATTTTTCAAAGCCTCGTTCATCCGTTCATTTTCGAAACTGTCCAGATAGATTTGGGTCACTCGTTCTGAACTATGTCCGAGAGATTCAGAAATAATGGAGGTAGGAACTCCAGACCTTTTCAGCACCGTCGCATAGCTATGCCGAGCAACATAGGTGGTGAGCTTAATCGGAATTTTCAACTCTTTACCTATCTCAGCCAAAGCCCGGTTTACCTTGGTAATGACCTTATGATGCCTATTCAGTTTTTGTTGGATGGTTTTATGTTCCTTTGAATAAATAGGAAATAGATACTGGTCTTTGGTGGCATAGCTTTCAATAATTTCCATAGCTTTGGCATGAATAGGCAAGTTCAAAAGTTTTCCGGTCTTTTGGCGCCTGTAAACCAATCTGCCGTCTATGATGTTATTTCGAGTGAGATTTGCCATATCCACGAAATTGATGCCTCCCATCAGATAAGAAAAACTGAATAAGTCCACTGCAAGCCGGGTATAAAACCCTGCGACCTCAGTCGTATAACCCATGACGGCTTTTATCTCAGCTTTGGATATGGCTCGTTTCGGGGTTTCTGCGTGCAATTTACCCACTTTGTAGTTCTTGAAAGGGTACTGCTCCATTTTGGCAAATCCTCGCTCTATGGCTTGATTAAAGACCATTCTTAGGGTTCTGAACCGGAGACCTATGGTATTCTCAGCCCTACCCTGCTTACGCAGCCATAATTCATACCCTTTGAGCCAAGAATGGTCGATGTCCGAAAAATAGATATTCAGATGTTTGTTGAATTTCAACAAAGACCGATAGACTTGCTCCACAGAGGTAGCATAGCCTGTCCTCCGTTCATCCTGTAGCTCCCGGATAACCTGCTCAAAGAGTTCTCCGACGGTTACTGCTTTTACAGGTTTGGCAATACGTTCTTTGAGAGTTGTTGCGGTAAATTCCTTATTCTCGGATTTCAGTTCTACAACCGTACCTTTACATTCACACAGTTTATTGGCTATCAGCTTTTCCAGATACTCCCTGCTGGGACAGTCCAATGTAGGCTGATTCCTCTCAAAGTCCCAATACTGAGGTGCAACAGACACTCCAAGGCTGATATACTTGGTCTTACGGTCTTTGGTAATGCGTATTCTTAAAGGAAATTCATTGTTTTTGAGAGGCTTGTACTTGAAACATACTACCTCGATAGTTGTGCTCATGGGTAAAACACTGGGTAAAACAAACCCTGTTTTTCGACCGTTTTACACCAAAAAGAAAGAGAGTTGCATTTCTGCAACTCTCTCCTTTTCAAGTGGTACCACCAGGAATCGAACCGGGGACACAA
>UMCT01073820.1_pt1 | contig 36214 bp, 35 predicted proteins | sample 1964291 | NCBI WGS metagenome assembly UMCT01 (sample SAMEA4835974, study PRJEB28245) | human gut metagenome | biome: gut microbiome; material: fecal sample | place: Denmark | collected 2008 | reverse complement strand
TCGGGGTCGCGGGTTCGAGTCCCGTTTTTCGCTCAGAAACCAAATACCTTATTTGGTTTATTTTATTATACAAGTTTGCGATAATAGCTCAGTTGGTAGAGCGTTGGCTTCCCAAGCCGAAGGTCGCGGGTTCGAGTCCCGTTTATCGCTCAACTGAAAATCAAGGAGTTACAGATAAAAGTAACTCCTTTTTCTATGTCTTGTTTATTTTAATATACCCGTTTTTTGATAGTGGATAGAAAAATAATCTCCGGTTTGAGCCGGAGATTATTTTTCTATGATTTATTGAATATCCTTTATTTCGGTTCTTGTGTTATAGGCAGGAATCTCCGGCTCCTCCAGGGCAACTGTCTGCAGAATAAATGATACCGGTGTTATTGTCTTTGAATTCGGCCCAGATGACATGAATATCTTCCCAGGCGTATGGACCATCGGCTATCTTCCAGGTCAGGTTTCCGCTACCTCCGTTTATGGTTTGTAAAGTTTGCGTATAAAAATCATCCTGTTGATTGCCTTTGTGAATTCTGTAAACTATTTGTAAGGTATAGGAACCTTTCGGTTTTATATTATAACTGATGGTATAAATTTTAGAAAGGCTGGGTATCAGCATGAGATTATAATTGTTACCCATTGTTTCTGCAACAGTTTCTTCGTAATAAATTGTTTTATCGCCTTCCCGGTGATAGGGTCGAATGTAGTAAGTCGTTCCATTGCTTAGGATAGGATCTGTGTTATATGCTCCTAAGTAGGTTACAAAATTATCCTGAAGGAGGTTGCTGGCTTCTTCTCTGCAAATAATAGCATTATTTACAGTGGGATGAGGGGAGGTTCCTATGCAGAAACCGATGGAGGGAGGGAGGCCGGTGGTACTGTTTTTGGTAACTCCGACTACAATGCTAGGCCGGGGGTAGTAATTGTTAATCGAAGTAACCTTTGCTTTTAAGGCATTCGAATACTCTGTTGCTCCTTCGTTTGATCCTCCCTGATTTAAAAATCTGTCGATAGCTGCTTTATCGGGCAAGTCAGAAGAATCTATCATAAAATACCATTTAAGCCTACTGAAAACTTTCGTGATCAGCCCGTTATAAAGTGTGGTGTAATAATCTTTCCCTTCTGCATATCCCTGATTTGCGGAAGCAAAAATTAAATCCATTTGATAGCGATGCTCGGGTTCCCATTCCCTTTCGGAAGCGGAAATGTAATGAATCAGTAACTCCAGATAAGCGGTATTTTCATTGTGTTTGGTATAGCTATATGTGTCCCCGCCTAACATTTCTTTAGCATCGTAACAAAGCGCTTTGAGAACGCCGGTTTCCGATACATTAATCGACATCGCACGGTATAGTTTTCCTTCGTATTCGTAATAGAAATTTATACTATGGCCATTTAAAGAAGAAAGAGCCGTTTCCGGTGACGGAATAGGGGAATGCTCATCGCTTCCGCAGGCTCCCAAAATTGTACAACAATAAATAAAGAGGAGAAGTCTGATAAAATAAGAAAATAAATGTGGTTTCATACCTAGGTGATGTTAATATTGTAGTGTATAATTATTGGATGGCGTTATAAAAATCACAAACTTATTTTAAATCGGTCGCAATATTAGAAATAATAACTGGTAATTACAAAAAGTAACTTTTTAAAATTTATATTGTAAAAATTAGGAAAAGTTCGGAATTTTCGAGTATATAGAAGTTCAGATTTTATTTGATTAGGGGACCGTTGAACCCTTCGGAAAAGGGGTAAATCGTTTGCTGCTGGGCGGATTTAAGGGGATGGGTTTATTCTTTATTCGGATTGACCAGTTTTTCCAGTTTAAACATTTCGTCTCTCAGCCGGGCAGCTTCGATAAAGTCCAGTTCCTTAGCGGCTTTTTGCATGGCTGCCTTGGTTTTTTGGAGCATTTTTTCCAATTCCGGTTTGCTCATATAGGCTGTAACCGGATCGGCTACTGTAGAGATATGTTCTTCTTCTATATAAGCTTTGGCGGTTTGCGTCAATACAGAATCTGTCGATTTCCGGATTTGCCGGGGAGTAATATGATGATCTTCGTTATATTTCAATTGTTTCTCCCGACGATAGTTTGTTTCCTCTATGGTTTCCTGCATCGATCGGGTGATGCGATCGGCATACATGATGACTTTACCTTCTGTATTCCGGGCAGCTCGTCCGGCTGTTTGTACAAGGGAACGGGTGGAACGCAGAAACCCTTCTTTATCTGCATCGAGAATCGCCACCAGAGAAACCTCCGGGAGATCGAGACCTTCCCTAAGCAAATTTACACCTACCAGTACGTCGATCACTCCTTTCCTGAGATTTTCTAAAATCTTTACCCTTTCCAGGGTATCGATATCGGAATGAATGTATTGGCATTTTATACCAATCTGGTCGAAATATTCACTAAGTCGTTCGGCCATTTTTTTGGTTAACGTTGTCACTAAAGTTCTTTCCTGTTTTACAATCCGTTTTTGGATTTCGTTCACCAGGTGGTCAATTTGATTGAGACTGGGGACAACTTCTATAGAAGGGTCGGGTATGCCTGTCGGGCGGATAATTTGTTCGACGACAATGCCTCCGCTTTTTTCCAGTTCATAATCAGCGGGGGTCGCACTAATATAGATGGTTTGCCGGGTTTTATTTTCAAATTCTTCAAAAGTTAAAGGACGGTTATCGAAGGCTGCCGGCAAGCGGAATCCGTATTCAATCAAAGTTTGTTTGCGGGCATGATCACCTCCGTACATGGCTCGTATTTGAGGGACGGTTACGTGGGATTCGTCTATCACCATCAGGAAATCTTCTGGAAAATAATCCAGCAGACAAAACGGACGAACCCCGGCAGCCCTGCCATCAAAATAGCGGGAATAGTTTTCAATACCGGGACAATATCCCAGTTCCCGTATCATTTCCAGGTCGTAACGGACCCTTTCTTCCAAGCGTTTGGATTCAAGTAATTTCCCTATTTCTTTCAGATAAGCTACCTGTAAATGCATGTCTTTTTCAATTTCGATAATGGCATGAGCAACTGTAGCTTTATCGGTAACAAACAAATTAGCCGGATAAATATCCAGATCATCAAATTCTGCTATACTTCTGCCGCTTGTCGGATCGAAAGAATGGATGCGGTCGATTTCGTTATCCCAGAATTCAATGCGGTAGGCCAGTCCGTCGAATGTTTCTATAGCCGGGAAAATATCGACAGTCTCTCCTTTTGCCCGGAAACATCCCCGTTTAAATTCCAGTTCGTTATTGGCGTATAAAGCATCTACCAGGCGGCGGAGCAGCTGATTCCGGTTAATTTTCATACCTTTGGTCAGATGGATGACATTGGAACCAAAAGCCCGGGGGTCTGCCATACCGTAGAGGCAGGATACAGAAGAAACAACGATAATATCTTTACGGCCGGAGAGGAGCGAAGCTGTGGTGCGCAGCCTTAATTTATCAATTTCTTCATTAATGGCCAGGTCTTTTTCTATATAGGTATCTGTCGTCGGAAGATATGCTTCCGGTTGATAATAATCGTAATAAGAAACGAAATATTCTACAGCATTCTCGGGGAAAAAAGTTTTAAATTCTCCGTATAATTGTGCTGCCAAAGTTTTGTTGTGACTTAGAATGAGGGTCGGACGATTTATCCGGTTGATAACATTGGCAATCGTGAACGTTTTTCCGGAACCGGTAACTCCTTGTAATACCTGGGATTCGGTATTCCTAAGGACCCCTTGGCTCAGTTGCTCTATTGCCTCCGGCTGATCTCCGGTGGGTTGAAATTCTGAAGTCAGTTTAAACTGCATTTTATGAAAGATATTTACTGAGTGTTTCTATCAACATTTTTTGTCGGAGAGGTTTTAGTAAATAATCGTTACAACCTTCTGCGTTCATTTTATCCCGGTACATATCCCGGGCATGAGCTGTCTGGACAATGATAACCTTATCCGGAAAATTTTCTTTGATCAGACGAGTGGCTTCTATGCCGTCCATACCCGGCATACTGATGTCCATCAATATAGCAATTATCTGCGGATGTTGCTGGATCATTTCCAAAGCTTCCTGTCCATTTGTCGCCCGTAGAACCGATACCTTTGTCTTTCTCAAGAGGGCCGATAAAACCATGTAATTGCTGTCTACATCTTCTGCAACTAAGATCGTTTTACCTGACCAATCGGGTATAAAAAATTCTTTTTCCATAGAGAGGTTCGTTTAAAGTTTTGCCATAAACCGCTCCGGATCTATGATAAACCGATCGTGACGGGCTGAACCTATTTTGCCTTTTTCGTCCCATGCTTCTATTTCAAAACTAATTTTTCTCCCTTCAACCTGAGTAATTGTTGCTTGGCAAGAAATTTGTCCGCCTATAGCTGTTGCTTTTAGGTGCTGAACATCGATTTCAATGCCGACAGTATCGGAACCTTTTTCCAGTTCACCTTCCAGGCATTTGACAGCGGTATTTTCCATCAATGCTACCATAGCCGGAGTGGCGAATACTTCCAGATGACCTGATCCGTATACGGCTGCCGTGTCTTTTAGTTGCACTGTCATTTTTTGCGTAAAGGATTTTCCTACTTGTACCATGATTTTGTATTGTCTAATCGTTAATAATCAGAATTCTGAAGTAAAATGGAAAACCAGTTTTTTGTAATTTTCCTGCGCCATATGCAGCATATATTGAGAATCTGCTAAAAAGACATCCCGTCCTTGCTTATCTTTTGCCATATATTGGGCCTTGTGTTTTTTGAAATCGATTAATTCGTTATTGTCCAAAGCTTCAATCCAGCAGGCTTTATAAAGATTCAAACTTTCCCAGCGACAGGAAGCCCCGTATTCATGCAATAAGCGGTATTCGATCACTTCAAATTGAAGAGCTCCTACGGTACCGATTATTTTGCGTCCGTTAAACTGGTTGACAAACAACTGAGCCACTCCTTCGTCCATTAATTGGTCAATTCCTTTTGCCAGTTGTTTGGATTTCATGGGATCGGCATTTTCAATATATTTGAATAGTTCCGGAGAAAAACTGGGAATTCCTTTAAAATGTAATTTTTCCCCTTCGGTCAGCGTATCCCCTATCTTAAAAGTGCCGGTATCGTGTAAACCGATAATGTCTCCCGGATAAGCCTCGTCGATAATGGATTTTTTAGAAGCCATAAACGCTGTCGGAGTCGAAAATTTCAACATCTTTCCGTTTCGTACATGCAAATAATTGGTATTTCGTTTGAAAATTCCGGAACATACTTTGACGAAAGCGATACGATCCCGGTGATTTGGATCCATATTAGCATGGATTTTAAATACAAAACCGGTAAATTTATCTTCGTCTGCTTTTACGATTCGTTCTTCTGTCTCCCGGGGGAGAGGAGAAGGTGCGAGCTCGATAAAGCAATCCAGCAGTTCTTTGATCCCGAAGTTATTTAAAGCAGAGCCGAAAAATACAGGAGCCACTTCTGCATTCAGGTAATCATTTTGTTCCAGCGTAGGATATACCCCCTGGATCAGCTCCAGATTTTCGCAGAGCGTATGAGCATCCCGTTCTCCAATATGCCGGACCAGTTCGTCTGAGTTTAAATCTTGGATTTCGATACCTTCTGGCAGGGTTTGTCCTCCCGGGTTAAATAAATAGAGACCTCCGCGATAAATATTATAAACTCCTTTAAATGTGTCTCCGCTACCGATAGGCCAGCTAAGAGGATTGACATGAATTTGTAATTCCTTTTCAATTTCGTCTAAAAGATCAAAAGGATCATGAGCCGGCCTGTCGAGTTTGTTGATAAATACAATAACAGGCGTTTTACGCATCCGGCATACTTGCATGAGTTTTCTGGTTTGGGTTTCTACCCCTTTAGCAGCGTCAATGACAATGATCACACTGTCGCAGGCGGTAAGAGTACGGAAAGTATCTTCAGCAAAATCCTGGTGACCGGGTGTGTCGAGGATGTTGATTTTTATACCGTTATATTCAAATCCCATAACAGAAGTAGCAACCGAGATACCTCTTTGCCGTTCAATTTCCATAAAATCGGAGGTGGCCGTTTTTTTTATCTTATTGGATTTTACGGCTCCGGCTACGTGGATAGCCCCCCCGAACAATAATAATTTTTCAGTAAGGGTTGTTTTTCCGGCATCCGGATGACTGATAATCCCAAAAGTCCTTCTTCTGGCTATTTCTTCTTTATATCCCATAGGGTTAATGTTGATAGAATTAAATGTAGAGTATAATAATTCCCTGAATTTTATCGATTAAATGAGTGCAAAGATAAAAAAACTCGCACACATGCGGAAAGATTTTGTGAAGAATGATGCAAACGGTTGAGAATTAAAGGAGATAAGCAATTCTGCCCTACATATGGCTGAGAAGGCTTTTTAAGCACTTTTTGATGAGTAGAGAAAGAATTTATAGCTATCCGTTGTCAATTTGGGGTCGAATTCAGTTGCGTAAAAACATCTACAACCGACTACTTATCCGTTGCCATGACCACAATGAACGCTGTTTCTGTATTATTTGCTGTGACAAAATTACTCATTTTTCAAGTTGGTGAAAAAATATGAGCTTGGTTTTTAGTGTAGAGGACTTCTTTCTATATTCCGCTATATTTTTCATGTCTTTCATTTGCTCTATATCCAATAATTTTGCAAACAAAGGAATAGACTATGAATCAAGCAAATGTAAAGGTGTTGCTCTGCCTCAAAAAGAGCGAATCAGATGACAAGGGGAATTGCCCTGTAATGACAAAGTTGAATGTCGGGAAATATTCCATGCAGCCTTCAGTGTGAAGATGCGAGTGCCGCAATCTATGTGGTACTCAGGTTGTGCTTCCGGTAAGAGTGTGGCGGTAAAGGAAATCAACAACCGATTGGATGAGATTCGTGCTACAGCTCTCAGTGTTTATGCGGAGCAATCGGCTATCCGTGATTTTGTAAGTGCTGAAGAGGTAAAAGGTCTGTTGCTTGGAATGGCCTCCGAGCAGGAAACATTGTTGAGCTATTTCAGACAGTTTATCGAGAATTTTGCAAGGCGTGTCGGAGTCAACCGAAAAGCAGGTAGCCTAAGATCGTACCGCAATGCATATAATCATGTCGTAAGATTTTTACAAATACAGTACAACCTCTTGGACATTCTGTTTACCACTTTGGATCGTTCCTTTATAGGCAAGTATGATTTGTACCTGCGTACAGAACACAATCTTGTCCCGGGAACAATTATCAATCTGACGGTAAAACTAAAAACTATTGTTGGAGAAACCATAGCAGACGGGATTAGTACCATATTCGTACCCGTGTCCAGTTTACGGTTGAAGGTGGTTATTGTTTGAAGTTCTTGTCTGATCCTTTAAAGACATTGTTCCTCTCTATCGGTAGCTCTGCCCTGATAGGATATGAGACAATCAATTAGGGTGAGAAACAGCTCTATGACGGGGCGGGCTGATTTCCGATGATTCGTTCCTCTATGATGGTGCGATAACCCTTGAATTTGAAATATATATTACAGACCGTATCGTGTTGCTTGCCAATGTTCGTGAAAGTGTCCTATGGAGCAGTTCTTTGAACAAGATTACAACCCAATTCGGTTTAGGTGTCAAATTTATAATCAATTAAAAAATGTTATGAAAAAGTTATTTTCTTTTATGATGATAGGCGGTGCCATGATGACCGCAACTTTGGGCTTCACCTCTTGCGAGGATGAATTGGATGTTCAGCAAGCTTAGCCTTTTACAGTAGAAACAATGCTGGTTCACACACGCATAGTGTAGAGTGAAGCCGTGGAGATTAGGTGTGAATTCAAACGTGAGGGGAGTTTCTCCAATGCACGATATACCCTCCGTTATTTTCAACCTGACGGCAAAGGGACGCTCCGCATGGATGATTGGAATGGTATTGCTTCCTAACGACCGCTATCCGCTTGACAGGGAGGTGTTCCGTCTGTACTACACTTCGGAGTGTTAAGACCAGCAGACAATAGACATCTATTTTGAGGACAGTCAGGAACAAATGTTCCAACTCTCCTTTGATTTCAACAACGAAACAACGGAAGAAGTGGAAGTAAATGATTGAAAGTCTGGAAGAAGAGGATATTATAGTTAATAAAGATTCAATTGGATATATGATTGTGAATACTCTCCTACTTAAACCTATTCTGAAATTATAGCCTAGCGGTATGAGAAGTTATTTTATGCTTATCAGTTTGCTATTGGCATATAGCGTCGGTGAATACCGGTTGTTGGACTATGGCAAAGTACCCAAAAGCAATCTGGTAAAAAAATTGGAGGCCGGAGACCGTGATATTTATCAGGAATATATATCATTCAGAAAATACAGGGGCAAAGTGATTTCCAGCATAGAACGGCGCAAAAAAAGGAGTTTCAACTTCTGTATATTCCATAAATAAATCGGTTTTAAAGGTCTTCCTCATCTCGAATGTGCGAAGATCCTTTTATATCATTATCCATCATCAAATTACAAATTATAAATATGGCAACAGTTAAAGTAAAATTCAGAAAATCCACCGTAGCAGGTAAGCCCGGAAGTATATATTATCAGTTGTGCCACAACGGTGAAGTCAAGCTCCTTGCGGCAAAGATACATCTGTACCCGGAATATTGGGATACCGATAATGACTGTATTGCGGAAACAGTTCAGAACGAAACGGCTATGCTTGGGGAACGTAGAATAAAGATAGATAGCGACTTATCGCGATTGAAGCATATCATCAGTGATTTTGACGGAAGAGGAATTAAATATCGGATTACTGATATTATTTCAGAGTTTCAACTCTCTGAAAATAGAATATCCGTAAGTTTCTTCTTTAAGGAGCAAATCGGGCATTGTAAACAAAACAAGAATCTGGGTACGGCTCGTAATTATGAGCGGGCACTTAACAGTTTTATGACCTTTCTGAAGGGTAATGATGTCCCACTTACTATGATAACGGAAAGTCTCGTGTTGGGATATGAGAAATGGCTGGCTGAAAAAGGTGTGACACGCAATAGCAGTTCATTTTATATCAGGAATCTGCGTTCTGTTTATAACAAGGCTGTCAAATGTGATTTGGTAAAACAGTGTTTTCCGTTTCGCAATGTATATACCGGAATAGATAGAACTCGTAAACGGGCTGTCAGTGAAGAAACAATCGTGCGTTTGCAGAAAATGAATCTGGAGTATTCGCCGCCATTGGCATTGTCAAGAGATCTGTTCGTATTCAGCTTCTGTACTCGCGGAATGTCTTTTGTTGATATAGTGTTTCTCAAGAAATCGGATATTTCCGATGGAATTATCAGCTATTTGCGTAGAAAGACCGGACAGCAGTTGTCTATTCGGATAGAGCCGTGTATAGAAATCATTATCAGCCGTTATTCGGAACAAACAAAAGACAGCCCATACATATTTCCGGTCATTACAGCAACCAATCAGGAAGAGGTATACAAGCAATATCGGATAGAGTTGAATTATCATAACCGTAAATTGAAACGACTTGGAGAGGAACTTGGAGGGAATTTGTCGCTTTCGTCATATACCGCCAGGCACACTTGGGCGACAATAGCACGTAAACATAATGTCCCGATTTCAGTAATCAGCGCAGGGATGGGACATACATCCGAGAAAACTACACAAATTTATTTAGCCTCACTTGAAAACTCGGTGATAGACAAGGCTAATAGAGGAATTTTAGGAGCACTTAACAATATGGTCTCTATGTAAGAAACCATAAATCTGCTGCAAAACTAATCTAAATGGCCTAATTACGCAAGTTAAATAAAGATTATTTTTTATCAGAATCATTTTTTAAAATACCCCCCAAGAATGGAAATATATTTATTTTCAATACTTTGTAAACAAGCGTCTATTAAATAATATTTTTACCATTAAATCGCCTTAGAATAGCTTGATGATAGTACAAAATAGACAAAAGGCTTCACAAACTCGACAAACTGAGAAGGTAAATTCTTTATTGCATTGAATAACAGGATGTTTCGATTTTGTATGGTTTCTTACATAGAAACCATACAATCAAGGAAAGAATTACATATCAATTAGATAGGAATTTACTTAACGATTATGCAAGAAGTATGAACTTTAAAAACGGGGCTTTATGAAGGATTTGAGGAAAAAAATCCTCATTCTTCTATATATAAATTATTGATAGACAAGTAGATATAAATCATCTTGCCAAGCTCAGTCACATACTTTTTTTAGCATAAAACATACTGAAAATATGGCAGTTGCTCCTAAATCTGGACACACGAAATTATTGAAATCGGTAAAGCCTGTTCTCGACAGAAAAATCGTAAGATGGTATCTTATGTTTTTCCCTTTCGGTAAAAAAGGATTGACCGTCGGTTTGGACCGAGAGTTAGAACGCCGAAAATGGTCTGGAGAAACTCCTTTTGAATATTTTGCCCCTACATACGCTGAAACTAAAGATGTCGATGGAAAATTAGTGACGACGCAGGAATCCCTTCTGTACAACTATTTTTTCATTCACTGTAACGAGGATGATCTTTTCGTGTTGAAAAGAAATCAACCTCAATATAGTGTACTTCGACGGGTAACCAACTCTGATGGATCATATTATTATCCATATGTCAAAGATAGCACCATTAAAACCTTGCAATGGATCGCCCGTTCATACGGAGGATATATACCTCTTTATCTGCTCGACCAGACATTATTGATTAAGGGTGACAGAATCAAGATCACCAAAGGGCAGTTCAAGGGAATAGAGGCCCATCTTGTTACAAGACCGAAATCCACTGTTAGTCAGATTATGGTATTTGTGGATAATTGGATGTGTGTTCCTCTTATGAATGTACACCCGACACAATACGAGGTCATTGATATCAATGATTCCAAAGAAAGGGAAAAATGTCCACACGGATTGGATAATTCGAATCTTTCTCAAGAACTTCATGATGCATTGTGCCGTTTCCATAAAGGAGAAACGACAGAAGAAGATACAAAGTTAGCTAAGAATACATATCTGATGTTTTCAGAACTGAAAGCAGATACTTCTATCCTTCGTTGTAAACTATATTCAATTCTTTTACCCGCTTGCACGATATTGGGGGACAAAGATAAGACAGGTGGAATTTTGAAATTGATACAGGTGATGTTACCGAAAATCACGGCAGAGCAGTCTTTGGCTTTATTGATGGTAACGCTCTATGGATGTACCGATAATGTCTTCTATCATGAAAAGGCTCACCAGTTGATTGAGTCCTGGAAACGTGAAGAAGCTCCCAAGAAAAGCAAACAAATTCTTATTCAGCGATTGGCTGACTATGACAAGTGCCTCGAACACTAACTGATTAGATTTAATCAAAACAGATTATATATGTTTTCAGACTACGATACAGAACCCTGCGGCGTTAAGTTAGTACGTTTAATCAACACGCAATCTCTTGATATTGCTAAGCGCGAAATCAAGAATAATAATAAGATGTGCTTGTATCGTACAGGCGAATATTGGCATGGCTTTGAGCATTCTGCTTATTTCTTAGCAAGAATATTTCCAAAGGCTACAGTTTTTGTGGTGAACAATCCAAAATTCCCATTTGCCATTGTCGGAATAAGTGTGCATACTACGGACTTTGAGAAATATCAGCAGAAGCACGATGCCATTCGTAGGAAAGAGGATTACATTGAATATGAGGTAACTCCATTTGCTCCTCTTGAATATGGTAATTGGCACACCAAAAAAGTGAAATTTTTCACAGAAGAGATTGACGGTTTTGTTCACATGGATAAAGATGTTTCATAAGAAATAATTGTAATAACTTGTAAATAATTTGTTTACCTACACATGCCATACGCCATTGTGATAAAAATATTATAAAAAGTTTTAATTCATTTACGTCCCATTTCTATATGAATTATCTCGAGAAACTATACCACAAGAGCTATTTAAATTCTACTGTGGTTCTTTGCCTGGACTTAGCCGTATCTGTTTTGTCATCATTATTTGCTATTTCTTTGGCAAAATTATTCTTCTCTCCGAGCGGAATAAGTGCGATTACAGCAATCTGGTGGCTCTCAGGCTCCCTTTTGTTTTCATGTCTCTTCTTTACTATCTTCAAGACTCACAAAGCTATTATCCGTCATTCTACGCTTCATTCAATGAGTAAATTGACGGTTGCTATAATATGTAAGTTTGTTGCATTGGCTGTATTGCTTTATGTGGTGCCGTCTATAGAAGTGTCGTCCAGGTTATGGGTAGCTTTGATATTGGATTTGCTGATTTCGTTTGCCTTGTTGATGATCATGCGAATCGCTATGATTGTTGTTTACAATTTCGTACGCGAACATTATGGCAGACAAGGAAATATCGAAAAAATTTTAATTTATGGTACTGATGATAAAAGTGTTTCTGTCATTACCCGATTGGCAACGTCACCTCACTATAAAATTGCCGGTTTCTTGTGTTATGATAACAAACTGAAAAACTATAAAATATCTGAATATCCGGTTATCAGTTTCAAAGACTTAAATAGCTTAGAGAGAATCAAAGAAAACTATAGAATCGACGGAGTACTCTTTGCTATCGAAGATGATGCACGTGAAGAACAGGAAAGGTTGATTAAGTATTGTACCGAGTGTAAGCTGAAAGTTCTCATTGCTCCTTCAATCGACGAGGTAGTTGACGGAAAGGTAATGAAACAAAACATTCGTGAAATCAAGATTGAAGACTTGCTTGGTCGTGATGAAATAAAAATCAACATCAAGGAGATTCAGGAGAACTTTGCAGGCAAGGAGGTAATGGTTACCGGTGCTGCCGGTTCCATTGGCTCGGAACTTTGCCGTCAGTTGGCAGGTTTTGGCGTAAAGCAATTGGTACTTTTCGATAATGCAGAGACACCTATGCACAATCTCCGTCTTGAACTTGAAGAGCGCTTCCCAGAACTGAATTTTGTGCCGGTAATTGGTGATGTCCGCTTGAGGCCTCGACTTGATTATGCATTCAGGAAATGGCGTCCGCAGATAGTGTTCCATGCTGCTGCTTACAAGCATGTTCCGCTTATGGAAGAAAATCCATGTGAATCGGTATTGGTTAATGTTGTTGGCTCACGTAATGTAGCGGACAAGTGTATCGAATATGATGTAGAGAAAATGGTGATGGTATCTACCGATAAGGCGGTGAATCCAACCAATATTATGGGTTGTACCAAGCGTCTTGCTGAAATCTATGTACAGGCTCTCGGTCTTGCTATCGAGCAAGGCAAACATAGTGGTCGTACAAAGTTTGTTACAACACGATTCGGTAATGTACTAGGCTCTAATGGTTCAGTAATACCGCGTTTCCGTGAACAGATTGCTAAAGGAGGTCCTGTAACTGTGACTGATCCAGAAATTACACGCTTCTTTATGACTATTCCGGAGGCTTGTCGTTTGGTTATGGAAGCAGCAATGATGTCCACCGGCAATCAGATCTTTGTATTTGATATGGGGGAATCAGTTAAGATTGCTCACCTTGCAAAGAGAATGATAGAATTTGCGGGTCTTATCCCTGACAAGGATATTCAAATAGCCTACATAGGACTTCGCCCCGGCGAGAAACTCTATGAGGAAGTCCTCTCTAATAAAGAGAACACTTTCCCTACCGATCACGATCGCATCCGCATCGCCAAAGTCCGCGAATACGATTATGCCGATGCCCTCAAGGTTATTGAAGACCTCGAGACTCTCTCACGCGCCGTCGAGATACCGGATATGGTTCGTCTGATGAAACGCACCGTCTCCGAGTTCAAGAGCAAGAACTCAAAGTACAAGGTGTACGATGAGGAAATAGAAAATGAATAAATATAGATTTACACTATGAAGATTGCAATTACAGGAACCGGTTATGTCGGCTTGAGCATAGCGACATTCTTATCGCAACAGCGAGGTTATAACAATTGAATCGTTTCAGAGAAGGTAGCTCTTATCAATGATAAGAGGTCTCCTGTTAAAGATGAATACATAGAAAAGTATTTATTGAAAAAAATTTCAACCAGATTGCGACTCTTTATGGCAAAGCTACATATCGCGATGCTGAGGTTATCGTAATTGCTGTTCCTATCAGTTCTACAATCCTATAAAGAACTTCTTTGATACCTCTTCCGTTGAAGATGTCATAAAACTTGTTCTTGAGGTTAACCCTGATGCGATAATGATAATAAAGTCTACCATTCCGGTAGGCTATACAGAGGCAGTTCGCCAAAAGTACTCCTATCAAAAGTGTCAGGATGATGGAAGGACTGAGATTATCATCCCGAATATCATCTTTGTTCCTGAGTTTCTTCACGAAAGCAAGGCTCTATATGACGCTCTCTATCCTTCAAGAATTATAGTTGGCTATGATCAGTCTAATCCGTTTCTTGAAGCAGCAGCTTACAGATTTACAGAAACCATCGCAGAAGGAGCGATTAAGAAAGATATACCGCAGCTCTTTATGAGTACAACTGAGGCGGAGGCGGTTAAACTTTTCGCAAATACATACTTGGCTTTTAAAATTTCGTATTTCAACGAGCTGGATACATATGCAGAGGTAAAGGGCATAAACACTCAAGCGATTATAGAAGGAGTTTGCCTCAATCCAAGAATTGGCACACATTGTAACAACCCGAGCTTCGGTTATGACGGCTATTATAGTTACGAACATGTTCAATACGATGCTTCTCGGGAAAGGCAAGTGACAATTGGAGTCTATTGCCTCGCGATGAGATCCAATTCTGACAATTTCCGTCAGTCATCCATTCAAGGTGTTATGAAGCGTGTCAAGGCCAAGGGCGCAAAAGTTATTATTTACGAACCAACACTTGAGCACGGAACGACTTTCTTCGGTAACAAGGTAATAAACGGCATGGAAACCTTCAAATCCGAATCTGATGACATCATAGCCAACCGATATGATGCGGCGTTGGATAATGTGGAGCGGAAAGTTTATACGAGAGACATTTTTAAAAGAGACTAACCACATTACACTAATATTCAGTGAGAGGGAAAGGATAGAGTGCTTATCTTAATCTATACTATTAAATCTAATAGAATGAAAAGCTTAATATAAGGGATTATGTTGAGATCATCAATGACGAGTATTGGATTTAAAAAGCAAGGAATTCTTGTTCTTGTGTTTTTATTTTTTTCAATTTGTCCGTTTTTATTTCCTCTACCATTTATGAAGACGAATTTACAGCCTTATGCAACTGCCTTTGGTCTGATTATTATCGTTATAAATGCAAGTAGAGCAATTAACGTAATTAATGCCAGCGGATTCTTCAAAGTATTGTTGCTAACAAGTATGGTCTCTTGCTTTGTATTTATGTTAAGCGATATAAATATACAAGCTGTGAGAGGCTTATTTAATCATATATCTGTCCTTGTCATTCCCTTGGCAGTATATGTAATACTCTCTAAAAAACATGGAATATCAGAGAAAACCGTCAAAATATTAATTTTATTTTGGTTTGTTGTTGCTAGTATTCAATTATTTGTATATCGAGGTTTTTTCGCAAATTTTATTGGAACACCAAAATGGAGTTTTGAATTGCGTGGAGTAATCGGCTTAGCATCAGAGCCATCTTTTTTAGGCATTGCTTCTTTTTATATGTTGTTTTTGGCTCAAAAATTTAAAAAACATAAAGTCCTATACATCTCTTTGATAACTATTATGGGTACCATATACGCTCAGAGTTTTATGGGAATGGTTTTTGTCGCTGTGTACTTTTTTCTATATTGGTTAGATAACGCTAACTCAAAAAAAGGATTTCTAATAATAGCGATGCTTATATTCGGGCTTATTCTTGGATGGTACTTATTAAGCATATATGGGACATCAACTAGATTATATATTCTGATCGATTCGATTTCCTCTGTCGGATTAGAAGCCACTGTTTCAGGAGATGAAAGTGCTACTTCAAGGTATAATTCTTTGTCAGATGCATATACCGATGCATTTTCAAATTATTTAATTCCTCAAGGATATCAACAACGAGTTGGCAGTGGCTATGGGGGATTTATAATAGAAACTGGTGTATTTGGATTAATTGAATGCATACTAGTATCTATTGGCATGGCAATGTCCTATACTCGTTCTATAACTAGATATGTAAGTTTTGGTCTAATTACATTCTTATTATTTATGAATACTCAAGTTGGTAATCCACTTTTATTACTCATAATTGGTTTAAATATTTGGGAAAATAAAAAATTACATGTTAAGAATTATGGAATATACACAGTCTATCCGTATTAAAAAGGTTTTAATAGATTGTGTGCTAAGTTTTATTGGTTTTGCCGCGCCAACAATTGGACTAACATTTATAATTCAACCTTTTATGGCTAAATCGATGTTAGCTAATGATTATGGATTCTTCCTTACCGTAATTAGCGTTATTAGGTTGTTCGTAAATGTCGGAATATGTACCTTGGCTAATACTAGGTTACTTGTTCAGAATAAGTATGACAGATTACACTTATGTGGAGACTTTAACATATTATTTTCGCTTATTTCCACTTTAGCTTCTATTATTATTTTGTGTGTCATGTTGATTAATGATCGACCATTTTGTGAAATATTTTTGACTACGTTGGTCATTATTCTAATTATGTTTCATGATTATGTGACAATCGAATATCGTATTAATCTAAATTTCAAACGCATTTTGATTGATAACATAATAATGTTATTTGGTTATATTATCGGTGCTATAATATTTAGCATCACCAATTTGTGGCAATTTGTGTTTATTTCAGGTTATTTATCAGCATTGTTGTATGTCATTCCAACTACATCATTATGGAGAGAACCTTTTAGAAAAACGTCTGAGTTTCCTCACACTACACGAAAATATACACAATTTATGGCATCGTCAGCTATGTCAGATTCTATAAATTACTGTGATCGAATTTTGATATATCCTATGCTAGGGGGCTTCGCAGTTTCATCCTATAATGCAGCTGCAGTTATAGGTAAAGCAGTTCAATTAATAAATGTGCCTATTCAAAGAGTTATATTCAGTTATATAGCCAAATCAAATAATCTGCAGTATCGTTTAAAGATTGCAATCGTCGTAGTAGGAGCGATCATTTTTACCATAGCATATGCAATTCTATATTATTCAAGTATATATTTAATTCCTTTAATGTATCCTCAATTCTATGATGCTGCTATCATAATACTTCCTATCGTAATAGCAGGTGTTATTATTAACACATACGCAAGTTTAATTAATATGTTTGTTATGCGTTTTGATAAAGCTAGTTATCAAGTTAAAATATCTACTGCTAGAATTGTATCATATTTAAGCATATGCTTAATATTTACTCCTTTATATGGAATTAACGCTTTTTGTTACGGGATACTTATTTCAAGTATAGTGCAATTCCTATTTGTGTTAATTAAATTCTTAAACATAAAATTCAGAATTCCAATCAGCAGCTGACCTGCTTTTCAAGTTAAACTAAGTTTGTTTTCGACTTTAAAGACATTGTAATTAAGGAAATTAAGGCGAAGTGAAAAGTACAATGAGCTTTACACGCTTATCAAGGCCATTAAAGAGGCTTCTGAGGAAGAAAAACAAGGTACTAATGACATAAATTCTCAAATTGTTTTTTCCGTTTGAAAGCCCATTGAGCTACTTTTCAATTAGCTGAACGAAAAAAATAATCACAGAGTTTATGAGTGTCGCTACGCTCACGGATTTCCAATTCATACGATGAAGAAAATCATCATCGCATCCTTCTGTTTTGTTTTAACAACTGATTAAAATTAATAATTATAATAAGTTATGAGTATTTTTAAAGACAAAGTCCTGTTGATTACAGGCGGTACGGGATCGTTTGGAAATATGGTTTTAAAACGATTTTTAGATTCGGATATCAGGGAAATTCGCATATTCTCACGAGACGAAAAGAAACAGGATGATATGCGTCATAATCTCCAATTACAGTATCCAAATCAGGCTTCTAAGGTAAAATTCTATATTGGGGATGTGAGAGATCGTCAAAGCATAGATATTGCCATGCGTGGAGGAGTGGATTACATTTTTGCAGCTGCTGCGCTTAAGCAAGTACCATCCTGTGAATTCTTCCCCATACAGGCGGTTGAAACAAATGTTATAGGTACAAATAATGTCTTGGAATCAGCCATAACACATGGAGTAAAAAACATCGTAGTCCTTTCTACTGATAAGGCTGCATATCCGATTAATGCTATGGGCATTTCAAAAGCAATGATGGAAAAGGTTGCTATTGCAAAAGCTCGTCAATTAGGACAGGATTCAAACTCTATAATCTGTTGTACTCGTTATGGCAACGTTATGGCCAGCAGAGGCTCTGTAATTCCTTTGTGGATTGAGCAGATTAAGGTTGGTATGCCTATTACAATTACTGATCCTGAGATGACTCGCTATATGATGACTCTTGATGATGCAGTAGATTTAGTTATCTATGCTTTCCAACACGGGCATAATGGAGACTTGTTTGTTCAGAAAGCACCGTCTTGTACACTTACAGTGTTAGCTGAGGCTCTCTTGGAGTTGTTTAAGTCTAATGTGGGATACAAAGTGATTGGCACTCGTCACGGCGAGAAAGTTTATGAAACGCTCGTGACAAGAGAGGAGATGGCTCGTTCTGAAGATATGAAGGAATATTTCAGAATAGCTTGTGACGGACGTGATTTGAATTATGATAAGGTGGAGGGTGGAAACTTGGTGGTTGCCCTTCAAGAAGAGTATAACTCACATAATACTAGACGCCTTAACAAAGAAGAAATGATAAAGCTTCTTCTTAAAGTCGATTATGTTCGAGAGCAATTAGAAGCTTTGAAAATCAATTTTTAGTCAAGAAATCTAATCATTGAATATTCGTAGTCTAAATATGAAGATATTAGTAACCGGTGCTAAAGGTTTTGTCGGAAAAAATCTATGCGCCCAACTAAACAACATCAAGAGCGGCAAGGCGAAGTGTTATGGCAATATGACAGTGAGCCAGGTGTATGAGTACGACATCGACTCTACACTCGAACAACTTGATAGTTATTGCAAAGAGGCAGATTTCGTATTCAATCTTGCCGGAGTAAATCGTCCGCAGAATCCTGAGGAGTTTATGCAGGGGAATTTCGACTTTGCTTCAACCCTGCTCAATATGCTTAAAAATCACGGCAACACTTGCTCTATAATGCTCTCGTCCTCTATTCAAGCGACCTTGCAAGGACGTTTCGGCGACAGCGAATATGGACGTAGTAAAAAGGCTAGCGAAGAGTTATTCTTTGAGTATGCCAAGGAAACAGGTGCGAAAGTATTGGTTTACCGCTTTCCGAACCTTTTCGGCAAGTGGTGTCGTCCGAACTACAACTCAGCTGTAGCGACGTTCTGCAATAATTATGCTAATGACCTGCCGATTAAGGTAAATGACCCCAATGTCGAGCTTGAGCTGCTTTACATTGATGATTTCGTGGATGAGATGATCGCTGCGCTTAAAGGCGAAGAGCATCATTGCGAGTTCGAGGGCGTGGAGACAGTGCTGAGGGATAACGGTCGGTATTGTGCTGTGCCTACTACTTATAAAGTAACATTAGGCGAAATCGTAGCATTGCTCGAAGAGTTCAAAAAACAGCCTGAAACGCTCCTTATTCCAAGCATCTCGACCGGCTCGTTTGCCAAGGCTCTCTATTCGACCTATCTGTCTTATTTGCCGAAGGAGAAAGTATCTTTCCCATTGAAAATGAATGTGGATGCTCGTGGCTCATTTACAGAATTGGTGCGCACACTCGACAAAGGTCAGGTCAGTATCAATATCTCCAAGCCCGGCATTACTAAAGGACAACACTGGCATAACACCAAGTGGGAGTTCTTCATCGTTGTCGCCGGCAAGGGACTTATCCAACAGCGCAAGATTGGCACAAATGAAGTTCTGAATTTTGAGGTCAGCGGAGAAAAAATAGAAGCAGTCCACATGCTCCCTGGTTATACCCATAATATCATCAATCTCAGCAAAACAGAGAGCCTCATAACAGTAATGTGGGCAAACGAACTACTCGATCCGAATAAACCTGACACCTATTTTGAACCTGTGAATTAACAATAAACTCTTATGAAGATTCTTTATTTTGCAAGTACTCCGTTCTACATTAAACCTAATCCGTCCTTCCATTTAATGTATGCAATGATAAGTGATTTGTTGGCTAATGGAGATGAAATATTTTTTATTGGTAAAGAAAATCCGAATTTGGAAAAGCATATTCCAGAGGAATTTGCTAATAATCCGATGTTTCATTATCGTTTGACTAAAGTTTCGTCGGTAGGAAAGAATAAGTTTGCTCTTCGGTATCTGAATGGTATCAAATATCCTTTCAAAGCAGCCAAGTTTGTAAAAGAATATATGCCCCAATGCGATGTGACGTATATCCAGTCGGGCGCGACAATACCTTATTATGTTCTTGTTGCAAAGCACTATGCAAAGCGCCAAAAAATTCTGATTAATATTCAAGATATGTTCCCCGGTAGTAGCATTGCGAGCGGAGTAATGCCTCAGAAATGGATGCAGCGCATATTCTATCGAATACAAAAAATAGCATATCGTAAGGCAGACAAGATTGTGGGTATATCAGAGGACATGCGAGATAAGTTTTTGGCGCAGGACGTGCCATACGAAAAGACAGAGGTTATTCTTAACTGGTTTGACGATAAAACAGTCCACCATGTAGATTGGGATAATAATCGGTATGTTAAGAAACTCGGAATGAGTAAGGACAAGTTCTATGTTCAATACGCAGGCACAATGGGGTATGTCTTCGACTATAAAATTGTTCTTGAAGTAGCTGAGCTGTTAAAGGGTTATAAAGATATTGAGATTCAAATGATAGGCATGGGCAGCCAAAAGGATGCTTTTGTAAAGGCCGCTACAGAACGAGGACTTACTAATATCACATTCCTGCCGCTTGAACCTCAGGAGATGGTCTCGGATGTTTATAGTGCATGCTCCGTATGTTATATTCCACTAAAGCATGGTATCATAGGAAATTCTGTCCCAAGTAAAGCCGGATTATTGATGGAATGTAAAAAAGCTATTGTTACATCGGCAGATGCAGGATGCAAGTATGCAGAAGAGATAAACTCCAATAAAATAGGTATCGCCTGTGCGGATAATGATCCACAAGCTGTTGCAGATGCAATAGCATATCTTTATAATCATCCGAAGGAATGCAAAGAAATGGGTGAACGTGGGTATATGTATGGTCATGAACTTTACTCCCGAACATACAATATGAAAAAATACATTGAGCTCTTTCAGTCAATGTGCAGATAGATTCTTCTAATAATTCAACAATTTATTCGCAAATGAAATTATACAATATCCCTTTCTCTCCCCCCGATATGTCGGAGGCGGAGGTTTTAGAAGTTGCTGAGGCACTGAGGTCGGGTTGGATAACGACCGGGCCAAAGACAAAAGAGTTTGAACGGCTTCTTGCAATGTGCTGCCAGACAGATAAAGTTGTCTGCCTCAATTCTGCCACAGCTTGTATGGAACTTACATTACGTGTGCTGGGCGTAGGTCCTGGTGATGAGGTAATCGTTCCTGCTTATACATATACTGCTACTGCGAGCGTGGTGTGCCACGTCGGAGCAACGCCTGTGATGGTTGACAGCCAGATGGATAATGTGGAGATGGATTATGATAAAATGGCTGATGCCATCACCGAGCGTACAAAGTTTATCATCCCTGTTGATCTTGGAGGAATTGTCTGCGATTACGACAAAATATTTGCGGCGGTGGAAAGCAAAAAGTATCTCTTCAAACCGGCAAACGAACTTCAAAGGGCTTACGGAAGAGTAATTGTTATGGCTGATGCGGCTCATGCTTTCGGTGCAAAGTGGCACGACAGGATATGTGGTGAGATAGCAGATTTCACATCCTTCTCTTTCCACGCCGTGAAAAACCTGACTACGGCTGAGGGGGGCGCGCTCACTTGGAGAACCAAAGAAGGCGTTGATAATGAAATGTTGTATAAGCAGTTCCAACTTCTCTCGCTTCACGGGCAGAATAAAGACGCCCTTGCGAAAACCAAGCTGGGCGCTTGGGAATATGACATTATCGCGCCATACTACAAATGCAATATGACAGATGTTATGGCCGGAATTGGATTGGCACAATTACACCGTTACTCCGAGATGCTCCGTCGCCGTCGTCAAATCATTGAAAGATATAGCGAGGCTCTGAAAAATTGTAATGTCAAAGTCCTAAACCACTATGGCGATGACTATTCTTCAAGCGGCCATTTATATCTCGTTCGTTTATTAAATATGGATGTTGAGCAGCGAAATGAGGTGATAGTGAAGATGGCGGAGCGTGGCATTGCTTGCAATGTTCACTATAAGCCTTTGCCAATGATGACGGCATATAAGAGCCTCGGTTTAGACATCGCTAACTATCCAAACACCTACAACCTCTATCGCAATGAAGTAACCCTGCCTTTGCATACCCGCCTGACAGATGAAGAGGTTGAATATGTAATTACAAATTTTGTGGAAATAATCTCAAAGTAAATTATGTATAAACGATTCTTTAAGAGAGTGTTAGATTTCACCCTTTCGCTCTTTGTTTTACCGTTTGTCTTGATAGAAATCCTGATATTAGGACCGATAGTATTTCTTACTGACAGAGGACCTGTTTTCTATAATGCTGAGAGAATCGGCGTAAATGGGCGCAGATTTAAGATGTTCAAGCTGCGTTCGATGTATGTTAATGCCCCGGATTTACGCAATGCCGATGGCTCAACATTCAATTCCGATAACGATCCACGGGTAACTCCTATAGGACGGCTCCTTCGTAAGACTAGTTTGGATGAGTTTCCTCAGTTTCTGAATGTCTTTTTAGGCGATATGAGTTTCGTGGGGCCGAGGCCTGTGATTAGTACTAAATCATACGAAGAATATGATGATATATTGAAGAAGAGACTGTCTGTCCGTCCGGGGGTGACAGGGTATAGTCAAGCATATTTCAGAAACTCTATAACTCAAAAGGAGAAGTATAAATACGACTGTTATTATGTTGACAATATGTCTCTTGTGATGGATATCAAGGTTCTTCTTCAAACAGCCCTGTCTGTATTAGGACGTAAGAATATCAATACGCAATCAAAATAATTACTATAACGGCTATGACAAATCTTTCAGGAAAACGTTTCCTTCTTCTTGGTAGAAGCATATGGAAAAAGGCGATAAAGGATTTCGCCGAGAAACATAATATTGCACTTATTGCTACCGGTAACGATACCAGTACAGGCATATGGAATGTGTATATGGAGGGACAGAACCGGTAATCTATAAAGCTTGTGAGTATATAAACGAAATCGGGTAGCCCTACTATTGTACTAAAACTCAGTAGGAGTTATTGCAAAATAAAATTCAGTTTAAGCAATTACTGATTGAAAATGGTTTGCCTGTTACTCCAAGATATGACATCCGTTCTTTATCCGATATTGATTCCATCGCGGATGAGATCAGATTTCCGGTAATGACCAAATCCACTGATGGGTGTGGAAGCAACGGATTTTCAGTATGTCATAACATCGAAGAGTTAAAAGCAGGATATAAACACGCAAGTGCAACATCTGCTTCCGGAAGTGTAATAATAGTAGAGAAATTTGTTAAGAATGATGGTGTCATTGTATTCTATACGTTTAGCAATGGCAAGATGCACTTTTCCGGATTGGAAGACAAATACCCGGTTAGATATGAGGAGTAAGGAACTTATGTTGCGGGAATGTTTATTTTTGAAAGTCCTTCAACATCAGAGTTTCGTCAAAGGTTTGATGAAAAACTTCAGAAAATGTTTTCATCAATAGGCATAAAAGAGGGAACTATCTGGATAGAGGCGTTTTACGATGGGAAGGATTACTACTTTAACGAAGCCGGTTATCGATATGGCGGTTCAGTGTCAATTTATCCAATTGATTACTTATATGGTATCAATCAGATGGCAGCTGGCATTCATTATGCACTTACCGAAGAAAGTAAGATTTATGGATATACATCTTTAATAGATGCGGCCAAAGAAAGAAGACATGTTATTGTGTTTACCGACTTTATCTCAATTCCGGGACGATAAAAGAGATACAAGGTATTGCGGACATCCTTTCTTTGCCGAATGTGATAGCATTTCTGTTACCAAGGTAATAGATTTGAAAGTCTTATCTACAGGCTCTATTGCCCAAGTTTTTGCATTTGTCCATTTCATATTTGATGACGAACAAGAATTAAAAACAACGATTAACAAAAATTCACAGCATAGTTAAAGTAAGCGATGAGGCGGACAACAATATGCTGGTAAGGAAAATAGACCTTGAACACATAATCTGAGACTATAACAATTCGGCTGCTAAACGCATAACGAAGTTAAATTCAGTCATAGTGTTTCAGGTTCTTATTGAGAAACAATTCAAAACAATCAACAATATGACGAATTTAACTAATAAAAGATTATTATTACTGGGTGGCAGCCTATGGAAAGAAGCTATAAAAGATTTCGCAGAGAAGCACAATATTACTTTGATTGCGACCGGGAATGACACCACCGCCGGTGTTTTTGAGATAGCCCACGAATGTTATAACATAGACTCTACAGATGCAGATGCTATGAAAAAATTCATAGTCGAGAAGCAGATAGATGGTGTGTATATGGGTGGAAGCGAACCTGTGATTTCTGTTGCCTGTACATATCTGAATGAGTTAGGACTGCCTTGTTATTGTACAAAAGCCCAGTGGGAATTATTGCAAAACAAGAGCCAGTTCAAGCAGCTGTTGATTGAGAACGACTTGCCGGTAGCGCCAAAATACGATATTCTCTCTTTTGCTGATATTGATTCCAAACTGAACGATATTAAATTCCCTGTGATTACTAAGCCAACTGATGGTTGCGGCAGCAATGGCTTTTCGGTATGCAATAATGCTGAGGAGTTAAAAGCAGGGTATGAACGTGCAAGTGCTGCCTCTGCTTCAGGAAGTGTGATCGTAGAGAAGTTCGTTAGGAATGATGGTGTGGTAGTATTCTATACGTTCAGCAATGGTAAAATGTATTTTTCCGGATTGGAAGACAAGTATCCTGTAAAATATAACGAGCAGGGAAGTTATGTGGCAGGGATGCATATTTTTGAAAGCAAGTTCAAGGATGAATTCAGAAACAGATTCGATGAGAAATTAGAGAGGATGTATTCTTCAATTGGAATTAAAGAGGGGTCTGTGTGGATAGAGGTCTTTCATGATGGGGATGATTATTACTTTAACGAAGCAGGATACAGGTATTCAGGTTCCGTATCAATATATCCGGTAGACTATTTCTATGGAATCAATCAGGTTGCAAGCGATATTTACTATGCGTTAACCGGCGAAAGCCTTATCTTCAATCACGACTCTTTGATTAAATTGAACAAAAAGAAGAAATTTTATACAATTTATTCCCTGCATTTGAATCCCGGTGTAATATGGGATGTTAAAGGAATCAGAGAATTAGAAAAAGATTCTGATGTGGTCGTTATACCCATCACTAAGGGCATCGGAACAAAGGTATGCTCTACCGGTTCGATAGCTCAGGTATATGGATTTGTACATTTTGTCTTCGACACCAATGAAGAGTTATTTGAAATGATAAAAAAGATTCATACAACAATAATTATCGATGATGGGCAGGGCAATAATATGCTTGCTCGTAAAATTGATTTAAATCTAGTTAAACAAAGGCTATAATATCAGCTATTTATGAAAGAAATTAAGATAAGGGTTGTAACCCAAAATCAAGTCTCTCAGATATTCAAGAATAATAATGACTTTATTTTGAATATCGTTGAGGATGCATTGAGGAAGTGGGCAAATGATGATGCTAAACTTCCTGATAAGATTTCCCAGATTTTTGATCAGAACACTCAAAACAGAATAAATTGTATGCCGGCGACCATTATTCCCGATAAAGTAAGCGGGATGAAATGGGTTTCTGTATTTCCGGCGAATGCGCCTAAAGGAGTACAAAATGTTTCAGGAATTTTGTTGTTATCAGAAATAGAGACGGGTTTTCCCGTTGCTGTTATCGACGGCACATTAGAAACTCGTGTTCGTACCGCTGCAGTGGGTACTGTTGCAGCAAAGTATCTTGCTCCAAAGAATCCAAGAACGATAGGTTTTTTAGGTTCAGGGGAAGAAGCAAGAATGCATTTTGCTCTTCTCAAACATACATTTCCGACTATCGAGAAATGCTATGTTGCATCGCGTAAGTCTGCATCAGAGGAATCTTTCATTTCTGAATTAAAAGAGGCAGCGAAAGACGTGGAATTTATCGCGTGTAATGCTGATTATTCGCTGGCAGCAAGTTCTGCAGATATTATCGTGACAGCGATTAGTGGTCAAGTCCCTTTGCTAAAGGCTAAGGATGTCAAGCCCGGAACTTTATATATTCACGTAGGTGGCTGGGAAGATGAGTATGCCGTAGCATTGAAGGCAAACAAGATTGTATGTGATGATTGGAATGCATCAAAGCATCGTACCCAGACAATTTCACGAATGTATATGGAGGGCATTCTTAAGGATGAAGATATTTATGCAGATTTGGCTGAAATTATAACGGGAAAGAAACTTGGTCGCGAAAAAGATGATGAGTTTATCTATTTTAATTCAGTAGGTCTTTCATTTATAGACCTAAATTTTGCAAATGAAATCTATAAGCAGGCTTGCAAGTTAGGATTAGGGCAGGAAGTTATGCTGACTGAAACGGATGCGATAAGTTACAAAAATTTTATCTGATAAAAATATAATTATGAATTTAGCAAAAAGGATTACTAATGCCTATTTGTAGCCTTTAGCTACGAATAGGGCACAGGTTCAGAAACGCAATTTAAAGACACATAAGCAATGGCTCAAACTTCTTAAACTGTATTGTAAATCACTGAATATAAAGAATGAAGCACAAGTAGAAAACTTGTGTGTGGCAGATTATTCCACTCACGAGATAATGCTTTCTGTTACGGGCAAATTTGATGTGTGTTATTGTCCGACTTCGCTTTTGATGTCTAAAGTTGGCATCGCAACTCTATACTTTTTGAGCAAGCTGGTATTATACACAAGTCTTAGTACAATAAAGTATATAGTTGCGTTGCAAAGTTCAATCCATCCTCAATAAATGTCATTAGATACAATTCTATGTTTTTAAATGGTCCCGTTATACTGCTGTCGGCTACTCTTAGGTGTGGTTCTGAGGGTTCAATAACGGATAATTATGTAACCCCGGATGAAAAAGGTATGTTTGGCATAGGAATTACCCCGGAGGGCATTCTAAAAGAGACTGCTTATTATATGAATGGATTATCTCTATCGAAGGCTCCCAACGGACAAGAATTTGCTTCATTGAGAATACCTTGCTTTGACAAAATAACCTACATGATTATAGATGTTCATCGTAAAATGCCATTCTTTACTTTCTGAGGTTTTGACGTTGCTATTGATGAAAATATAGAGCCGGTACTAATCGAATACAATGTTAAAGGTACCGGAAATTATCTGTATCAATATACTAATGGATCAACATTTAGCGAATATATTGAAGAATTTGCCGCTATGTTGAAAGACAAAGGGCTTATATAATTGTTGTATTAATGAAAAAAATTTTAGTTTTAGCGGCTGGCATTTTGCAGATCCCAATTATAAAGAAAGCTCGCAAATTAGGATATTATGTGATAGCTGCAGATGGGTGTGCAGATGCTCCGGGATTGGCGTATGCCGATAAGGCTATTGTCGCCAATATTACTTCGGAAGAGATAATGTTAGAAATCGCTCGTAAAGAACAGATTGATGGTGTCATTCATCCTTGCTCGGAAGTGGCAATGAATGTGATGGGGCGCATCAATGATGAGATGGGGCTGTGTGGTATCAGTCGCGAAACAGCTGTTCGTGCTACCAATAAACACCTAATGCGCCTTGCTTTTGAGGAAGGGGGTGCTCCCAGTCCGTGGTCAACTTGCTTTGAAAATGTTGAAGATGCTTGGAAACTGTACTGCGATACAGATACGCAAGAGATGATTTTAAAACCATCCCGCAACAGTGGAAGCCGTGGTATCGCTAAAATATCCAAAGATCTAAGCAAGACGGAGTTTGCGGAGCTTTTTGAACGCTCTAAAGCAGAAAGCCGCGATAAATCGGTAATGCTGGAACAATTTGTCAAAGGTCCTGAATTCAGCGTAGAAATTATTGTATGGAAGAAAGTGCCATACATTCTTACCGTAACTGATAAGAAAACCACAGAAGCCCCATACTTTGTGGAACTTGGCCATAACCAGCCTTCGTGCTTCTCGAAAGCGGATGTGGAGGAAATCAAGCAGGCCGCATACAAGGGTGTCCTTACATTAGGTTTGGATTGCTGTGCTGCCCACGCGGAAATTAAATTACAAGACGGCAAGGCGTATATTATGGAGATTGGAGCACGCTTAGGTGGCGATTTCATCTCTACCGAGTTAACCCACCTTTCAACGGGTATTGATATGGTGGCAGCGGCTGTAAATGTAGCATTGGGCATAAAACCTCAGTTGGAAGCGACCGAAGAGAAACACGGAGTATGTATTCGTTATTTTACTCCTAGCCCAGGTAAACTTGTGTCAATTTCCGGGATTGATTGCTTAAAGAGAGATTCATCTATATATGATTATGAGATTTATTGTAGCGAGGGAGATATTATCCGAGAAGTAAGGTCAAGTACGGATAGGAATGGTCATGTCATTGTTGTCAAAAAGACAGTAGAAGAAGCGATTGCTCGAGCTGAACAAATTTTGCAGGAAGTTAATTTTAATGTTCTTTGAGCAATAGACGGAACGATTATAAATTCGCGGTTTTCCAATGTCTTTTGAACTTCTAAAATTAGGGTTAAAAACAGACAATGTTGACATAAATAGGTTTGCTAACTTATTTCATCAAGACGGAAGTAAGTTAGACGATTTTTGGGAACGGATTTATAATTTGGGAATTCAACACGGAGTCGCTGCAATCCAATTTGACGGATTGCAACAATTAATAGATGCCAATAATAATCATCCTTTCCCTCTTCCTGACAAGAAGCTCAAACTGAAATGGTAACCACGCTTTTTCAGTTCATTAGATGAACTGTATTGACCATGCGTCGGGAATTCTATTCCGTAAGAAATAGCAGCGTCTTCTATTTCTTACTCAATCCGATTCTTTATATTGGTTTTTACGACTGATTTCACGTAAAGACATGTTACCGCCTGCATCATATAGCTCTTTACAACGGTAGAAGCTATCACGATTATAACCTAACACCTTACAGGCTTGAAATACATTGCCTAATTCTTTGGTTAAATTGAGTAGGCCAACCTTGTTTTTGATTACTTTATTTCTAAGTTCATTTTCTGACACTTTTGGAGATGGAACGTATTTTGTTTTTAGCATTACAAAAATACTCTGTTTTATCCCTTACTGTCAGATTAAGTCGAAACTAATTCATAATATATGAATGGAAATCTGTCATGGATATCTTGCCGTTATCATCATATGTAAACTTCCGTTCTTCTTTATATTGCTCTGCATTTTCCTTAAAAATGCTATACCAATGGTCTATCTGGTCGAGCGTATCATAAAGTAAATCCTGTTGATTCTGACAATAAAGACGGTCTTGTTTCATAATCTTGTCCTCGTTTTTCACTTGTACATTTAGAATACCCGAAAGCAAATCGGTGTAATTGCCTGCTGCATTTACTACACTTGTTTGCATATTGAATAGAATTTATTGGTTAGAAGAATTGTCTTGGATACGATATCAGTATGAAATATGCTTATTCATATCTTTGACAAATTTAATTTTCTCAGGATAGAAATTTAGTCTTCGCTCTACTATCGGAGCTTCAATCTTTTCCCATTCCTCCGATGAAAGAAATATATATTCACGACGGAAACACCATAGTATAAGTTGGCTTTCCCATTGCCCCGGAAATAAAGTCGCTTCATAATCTCTCAAGAACTGTTGATATCCTTCTTCATCTCGGAAAGCTACACCATCACCAGAATACAAATACCTTGCATCGGATTCTGTGTTTTTGCTCAGATAAAACTGTCGCTAGGTCTCTGTTGTAAAATCACCATACAAAGGATCCGGTTCGGAGTAAGACCATTGAGGTACTCTTGCTTTGAATGTTATAACACCATGGGCACATGCTCTACAATGTCCCCAATCCTTGAATGAAGCTTTTACGCATTTTACGAACTTCAATTTTTTCGGATTTACAAAATGGAATGCTCCACCACTAACACTTAAACGAATGTTATTCTAGTCTTCCCATACAAACGGCACGTAAGGCTCTTCGCATATGGATAGAAGACCTCTTTCCTTATCGATGCTGTCAATGAGAGCAAAGCCATAATACTTTCCATGTTTGCTCATATAAATTAGTCTGTCACCAATTTGGGGTGTTAACTTTGAGCGTATCAGTTCGATTGGTTTCACATAATTATTGGCCATATCCACATCCCTCTGTGTCAGCCAATGTTCACTGTCCTATGAAACATTCAATGGTTTGAGAGTTTCAACAGTGTACTTGTTCTTTATTGCCTGTAACATAATTTTTGATTTTTTGTTAGTCTGTCTTCTGGGGTCGGAGTTCCCATAACACAGGCGGTAAAAGGTCGTGTTCTTTTCGTACAAGCAAGGTCAAGCCCTTCGGGTTACGTGGAAAAATCATCCTCGCCCCGGAGGGTTTGCGGTATTTTTCCCGTAAATCTTGTATATACTGAACACGGCCTTTTACCGCCTGTGTTATGAGTAACTCGGCTACTGGATGACGATTCTTCTCAATACTTATTATTCCATAAGATATTGACTAAATATGACGGTCTTTTCAAAAATAAATATTACCTATTGCAAATAGATACAAGAGTTATTTGAAAGTATGAGGAAACATAGTGATTATTAAACAGTTTGGCATTTTCTTATCTATTGCCTTTTCCCATGCGAGTTTTATACAAAACGTTGATAGTCAAATAAAGTATCCCCGACTTCAACAAATATGTCAAAATCTCTCGAAACAACTAGTTTCCGTTTATAAGACTTTCAGAAGAGAGGAAGGTTTAAAAGGATCAATTTTTAAGGGGAATTAAAAAAAACATTTTAAAGATTCTCGGATGTAAATTAAGTTTCTTATTTTTGAAAGGTATTGTATGTGGTCGTGTAGAAAATCGAAAAGGATATCCTTTTCCCGGCTAGCGTTTTTTTAGCTCGGGTTGCAATTGTGATTTGAAATGTTTTCTGTGGATTTGATATCCTTGTTTATTCAAATAACGTTAAAAGGAGAACCCAGATCTCTTCTGAAAGAGAAATAGTAGGCAGGGAGGACATGCTTACAAAGGGAAACAATCGTTATAAAAAATAGATTTAAAATTTACAAATTCTGGAATCATATGAAATATATAGGGGCTCACGCTCATATTAAGGGAGGTGTAGAAAATGCACCGGAAGAAGCTCATCGATGGGGGGCAGGTGCTTTTGCCATGTTTACAAAGAGCGAGAGGCAGTGGCGGGCTGCTCCTCTAAAACCCGAAAGTATAGAGAGATTTAAACAGCGTTGCCGGGAATATGGTTTTTCGCCTGCTCATATCTTACCGCATGACAGCTTTTTAATTAATTTGGGGCATCCGGAGCCCGATGGACTGAAGAAATCCCGGGAGGCTTTTTTAGATGAAATGAGACGTTGTGAACAGTTGGGGCTGGTTTTGTTGAATTTTCATCCGGGTAATAGCCTGAAAAAAATCGGCGAGGAAGCTTGCCTGGAGCGAATTGCAGAGTCGATTAACGAAACGTTGGAACAAACGGAAGGAGTATGTGCCGTGCTGGAAAATACGGCGGGACAAGGCTCAGACTTAGGATATAGATTCGAACATTTGGCTTATATTATAGAGCGAGTCGAGGATAAAAAACGAGTTGGGGTTTGTTTGGATACTTGTCATGCTTTTGCGGCTGGTTATGATATCCGTACCCCTTCCGGTTTTGAAGAGACGTTTGAGCATTTTGAGGAAGTGGTTGGTTTTCGTTATTTAAAAGGGATGCATTTAAATGATTCTAAAAAAGGATTAGGATCCCGGGTAGACCGACACGAGAGTATCGGAAAAGGAGAGCTGGGCTGGGAGACTTTCCGTAGAATTATGGAAGATAAAAGGTTTGACAATATTCCTTTGATCCTGGAGACACCTGATGAAACGGTATGGGAGGAGGATATAAAACTATTGTGTCGTATGGCAGAAAAAGGATGACGGAATTCTTAGGACATTAAATTTATGGTGGAATGAAAATAGGATTGTTATCAGACACTCACGGATGGCTGGACCCAAAGTTATTGGATTTTTTTAAAAACTGTGATGAGGTGTGGCATTGCGGAGACATCGGCAGTATCGAAGTGGCTGATGAGTTGGGAAAACATTTTAATTTCAGGGCGGTATACGGAAACATCGATGGGGGGTTGGTACGACAAATTTATCCGGAAATTCAGTTGTTTAACTGTGAAGGGGTAAAAGTATTAATGACTCATATCGGAGGGTATCCCGGACGGTACGATTTCCGTATAAAAGCATTATTGGAGAAAGAAAGGCCTCAATTATTTGTTTGCGGACATTCTCACATACTGAAAGTTATGTATGATAAGAAATTAGACTGCCTGCATGTTAATCCGGGGGCAGCCGGGCGGTATGGCTTTCATCAAGTGAGAACGGCAATTCGTTTTGTCATCGAAAAGGAGGCCATTCGGGATTTGGAAGTTGTTGAATATGAAAAAAATAAATAAAAACGGGATATATAAATTAGTAGACATGAAGAAAATTGTTATTTGGGGAATTTTATTGTTTGGAGTGTGTTGTACGGCAACAGCTCAATGGGATGAAGGACAGTTGAGGCGTCAGAGCATGAAATACCAGCGTTTGCTGGCATTGGTGAATGCATTTTATGTCGATTCTGTGAATTTAGAGAAATTAACGGAAGATGCTGTCGTAAAAGTGTTGTCCGATCTGGACCCTCATTCTGTATATATTTCCAGGGAAGAAGTAGAAGAAATGAATGAACCTCTGGAGGGAAGTTTTTTTGGAATCGGCATACAGTTTACAATTTATCAGGATACGCTGATGGTGGTTTCTGTGGTACCGGGAGGACCTTCCGAAAAGGTCGGATTATTACCTGGCGACCGGATTATTGAGGTAGAGGGAGAAAATATTGCAGGGGTGAAATTGACAAATTTGGATGTCCGCAAGCGCTTAAAAGGTGAGAAGGGGACATTGGTACGGATAAAAGTATTGCGGGACAATGAACCTTTGGAATTTGATATTATCCGGGATAAAATTCCATTGCATAGTATCGACGCAGCTTATATGCTGGATAAAACCACTGGATATATAAAGATATCCAGGTTTGCTGCCAACACGATTGAGGAATTTGAGGATGCTGTAAAGCAATTACAATCGGAAGGGATGCGGGATCTGGTTTTGGATTTACAGGCAAATGTCGGAGGTTATATGGGAGCTGCTATCGGAATCAGCGATCATATGCTGGGAAATAAAGAAATGATTGTCTATACGGAAGGACTGGCATCCCCGAGAAGGGAAGAATATGCTACTTCCGGAGGTTTACTGGAAAACGGGAGAGTCGTGCTTTTAATTGACGGAAATTCTGCTTCCGCCAGTGAAATTGTTGCCGGAGCGATACAAGATTGGGATAGGGGGCTGATTGTCGGCCGCCGTTCTTTTGGAAAAGGATTGGTGCAGCGGCAGTACCCGCTTACAGACGGTTCTATGATTCGGCTGACCATTGCTCATTATTATACTCCTTCCGGGCGTTGTATTCAGAAACCCTATAGTAAGGAGGAAGATTACCGGGAGGAGCTATATCACCGCTATGAAAGCGGAGAATTGCTGAATGCCGATAGTATTGTGGTAAACGATTCCCTGAAATATTATACCAAACTGAAAAAAAGGCCGGTATACGGAGGTGGTGGTATTATTCCGGATGTCTATGTACCTATTGATACCTCTATTAATTATTTGTATTTTAATCGTTTAAATGCTAAGAATGTCATAGGGGAATATGTGGTGGGATATATTGATCAAAACCGGGAAAAACTCAATAAAGAATATCCGACGTTTGAAAAGTTTTTGAAAAATTTTCAGGTGACAGATGCTATGATAAATGAAATTGTGGCAAAAGGAGAAAAAGCCGGTATTCCAAAGGATGAAAAATTATTACCTCCGGTAGTTCCTTCTATAAAACTGACGGTAAAGGCTCTGATGGCCCGCGATATGTGGGAAATGAGCGAAATGTACCGGGTTTTTAACGAAGACAATAAGATTTTACAGGCAGCTTTGGAAGCTTTACAAGACGGAACATATGAGAAAAAATTGAAATAGAAAATGTTCGTAAAGCCGGGTCGGAAGATGAAATACAGCCTTTTAAAATAGAAAATGTCCGTAAAATCAGAAGGAGAGGGAAGAAATAACTTTAAAATGAGAACTGTTCCTAAATTTAAAACGGGAAAGTAGAAAATAGGAATATTGTAAAATCGATGATTAAAAAAATCATCGGATCTTAATCGAAAATTCGGCCTTCTTTCATAGGGAAAATAAAATGTCTTTGTCGTGAGGAATAAACTTTCTAAAAGTTATTCGTTTTTCTGCATCCGGCATTTGTTTAAACATTATTTTCCTACTGAAAGAAGGTTTTTTATGCCTTTCCCGTAAAACTTTTCTTTACAAAAGATTAACAGGGTGTAAGCTGTTTGGGCTTCCGGAAAGTTCGTAGACGGAAGAAATGAATAATTGTTTTCCGGAAATAGCTAAAAGATAGGCTAATGTCAATATTCACTCCTTGCGTATCCATGGATAATTGGAGCGGAACGGCTTATTCCTAACTTACAGTCATGCATGAGCCGGTTATTGGTAGAATTTGTTTCAAGTACGAAGATAGACAGACTTGTTTAATATAAAGCGTTAATTATCAGTAGACGCTTTCGAGCGATAGCTCTTTTGTCAATATCCGGCATTCGGAGTATCTGGCCGTCCGGCAATAATATAAAAAAGGAATTTATGTATAAAAGCCACGATCATCTCGTGGCTTTTATTGTTGGTTAAAACGTTGATTTTCTCCAACAAAGATAGAAAATTAAATGTTATTTGACAAATCGAAATCCTAAAATTTTGCTAACCAAATTATTATATATTCAATAAACTGTTAGTTATTAGAAATATAGATTGCTTTTTTCATATGATATAAAATAAGGAACGATTTTATCTAGGAGGCGTTAGGTAAGATCTGCGAGCAACCCTCAGAAATTCCCTTTTTTTAGGAGATTTCAATAGACGTAAGTATATGTATTAAAAAACAAAACATATTACGGATGAAGAAAATTTTCATTATCGTGTTTCTGTCTTTGCTTTGTGGTAGGGCTTCGACTGCAATAGCACAGGTCGGCATCAAGACGAACCTGCTCGGATGGACGACGGCGAGTCCTAACCTGAGTTTGGAATGGGGCATTGGCAAAAAGTCCACGCTGAATATTTCCGGATCGTTCAACCCGTTCCGGTTCAGTGATGGCAAACAGAGGAAATACTGGCTCGTGCAACCGGAGTACCGCTATTGGTTCTGCGAGAAGTTCAACGGACACTTTCTTGGTTTTCATGTGCTCGGCGGTGAGTATAACCTGGCGAAGGTAAGAATGCCTTTCGGGCTTTACAAGGGTTTGCGCGACACTCGCTACCAGGGCTGGGGCATAGGGGGTGGTATCGCCTATGGTTATCAGTGGCTGCTGTCGAAACACTGGGGATTGGAGGCGACCGTCGGTGTGGGGTATATTTACAGTGAGTACGACCGTTTTCCCTGTACAAACTGCGGCAGAAAAATAGAGTCCGCTACCAAACACTATTTCGGTCCCACGAAAGCCGCTATCAGTTTAATTTACCTTCTCTAAACCGATTACGACATGAAAAAAAATATCTCTATTCTCATAGCTTGTCTGATGATGTGTTGTGTACCGGGCAAACTTTTGGCCCAGTGGGGAAACACGGGCGACGTGCAGATTACGGAACAGTCGGTGCGCAAGGTGGACAGTTTATTACAGGTGGATCTTAAAATATGTTTGACGGACCTTAGCGTGAAATCGAATCTCGCGGTGGATATCATTCCGGTTCTGATCGGTGAAAACGGACAGAGCACCCTTCTCCCCAAATTACTCGTTACG
>UMCT01085871.1_pt1 | contig 38209 bp, 41 predicted proteins | sample 1964291 | NCBI WGS metagenome assembly UMCT01 (sample SAMEA4835974, study PRJEB28245) | human gut metagenome | biome: gut microbiome; material: fecal sample | place: Denmark | collected 2008 | reverse complement strand
GATTCTCAGTTCAGAAAGGTTAGCGTTGGTATCCGGGTGGACTTCAACTCTCTTATTATTTTGCGTAGCAAACAACGGAAGCCCAGTTCTTATGCTTATGCCAACACCTATCGCACCTTGATGCAAATTGGCTCGCCCGTCGGAAAGTTTTGTGGCAAGCCGTATCATCGACATTATCGGATAGCCTTTAAATACTATTAAACGAACGTCCGGGACGCCCTGGTAGCTAAAACGACTATATACGTCGGAAAAATCTATGCATCTCTCAAATAGGGCGTAGTCAGGATTGCCGCCCAGACTGTAAAGTCCGCTTAAAATGTTTGATATATGTTCGTATATAAAGTTGTAGTCGCAGCTTGTGCCGTTTGGTTTATAAAACGTTTTGCCGTCGTGCCGTGTTATTACGAGTATTCCCCGGCCGCCGCTTCCGTGCCCCGGCTTTATGACGAAATCTGGAACATCTTTGACTATATCAAAAAAGCTTTTTACTTGGAATTGGCAATCAATCGCCCCTACATATTCGGCGGTCGATACACCGTGCTCTACGGCAAGTTTTTTTGTGCGCAATTTATCGTCAACATCGGGATAGTCCTTGCGGTTGTTGTAGCGCATAATATACGCGTGGTTGCGCTCATTCATTCCCAAAACCCCATTTTCATGAAGGCTTTTGGGACTGGCAAATTGCGGCAATTTAAAAGAAAACCTCATTTGTTTACCAAAGATTTAAACCTTAACAATTCGGTCAACCTATATCCGGTATAGGTCCCCAAAAGTAGGATTATTCCAAGTATTGCAAGATTCAGCTCTGCAAAAGTGTATAACAAGTACTGCAAATAGGAATTTGACAGCACAAGATAGCTAAATACGGCAGTGATAAGGCTTGCCGCAAGCTGCTTTAACGTGTGTCCCGCCCCGTCTTCCTCCCAAATTGTCGAGGCCCTTTCTATTGTCCAAGCGATAATAATCAGGGGGAAAAACGTAACGCTCATAAAATCCGGGAGCTTCAGAAGATTACCGGCAATACTTATAGCCTGCATGATAAGTATAACAACCACAACAACCGCAGATATTCGTGGGACCATCAATAAATTAAGCTTTGAAAGCCAAAATCTTATCGATAACCCCACAGTGAGGATAATGCAAAAACAAAGCAGCCCAGAAACAAGATTCATTTCTAAAAAAGCCATTGCAATCAGAACAGGCATAAAAGTTCCCATTGTCTGTATCCCGATTATATTGCGGGCTATTACTATAAAAAGGATTGCGAGTGGCAAAAGCGTAAGTCGCTTGAAAACGTTTTGCTCTGATGCGGGAAGCGAAAACAAAGAGAAATCGGAAAGCTTTTGTTTGCCTATTACGTCGGCTCTGATTCTGTTCAGAGAAGCTGCGCCCTGCGGAACTTTTGTGACTGAAAATCTAAGGGAAGAATTTGACGCTCCAGATATTTCGTATAGAGATTTACCCGAACGCTGTAAGACCAGAAAGTCCTTGGGCTTTTGTTCTTCGCCTGAGCTGGGTTTAAACATCACCCAAGAGTCTCCGCACCAAACCTCCAAGAATTGCGCTGCTTGGGAACTGCGAGACTGTTCGTTTAAAAATATTCCCCTTACAATCCTTGCCGGTATTTTTTTTAGCGACAAAATCAAGTATGCGGCTTCAAGCGTCCCAGAAGAACCGCTCAGCTGTGAAAACATTTTCTTTTGATCCGGAGGCATTGCTGCAAGCTCCCTAAAAAGTGCCGGCGCAAAATTCCGCGATGTCATATTGCCTTCAGGATCGATTTTTTTTACAAGCTTTGCTGCGGCGAGCTTTATTTCGTCGGAAACTTGCGGATATTTTTCGTTTTGAGGGGGAAGGTTAAAGTCCGTATTTTCCGTACCTACCGATTTTGGGATTATTTTAAATCTGTACGATATATTTTGCCATCCGTTGTTTGTGCAGACAAATTCAGCCGCCGCCCTTGCAAGACCGTTTTCCCTTATTATTTTAAATCTTGGATCTCCGGCCGGATCACGTCCAAAATAATATAAAGAGGTTTTTTCGGGGAGAGATATACTAAGCTTAACATTAGCCCCTTTTTTTGCCTCAAAAGCGAGAGTGGCATCTGCCTGATAGTAGAAAGACGCTTTATCGTTAAAGCTGAAATCAAGGTATTTTACCTTTGCAAAGGTGATTGCAATTGCCACGGCGCAAAGGATTGCCGTAAGCCAATATACAGTTCGGCGGCTATGTTTACTATCTTGCATATGGCTATATTGAATTTTTACGTGTTACGTCAACAACTGCTATCCCGCTTAGGAGATTTCTGCCTAATAAGACTTGATAGTCAAACGAGCTCCTATCAGTAAGAGTAAATTCGCGTTCGAGCGTCAGATGCCCAATTTTCACAGTTAACATTACAGAAAAGCGCTGCTGATCCGGCATGCCGTGCCGCTTTATGGGAACAATTCTTACGACCGGAAGCTCAAAACTTTTTTGTTCGCCCGATGTGCGCGATTTTATCTTAAACGAGACCCATTTGCGCCCGTCGCGCTCAAAATTCTTTATGTCAAAAGCGTCAATGGAGCAAGTTGTGGCGCCCGTGTCCACTCTCGCCTCAAAGCTCGACTTAAAATCGGGCAGACGCACAGTCTCAACTTCACCTATGATTCCTAATGGATATTTTTCTATTTCATGCGCCATGTCAGATTGCTTTCTAACAAATTCTTCAGACTTCTCCGGTTTTGGTGCATCCAGCGGCATATCGTCGCTTGAGCGTGAATCAGTATTGCTCGAAGCGCATGAGGATACCGCAAACATCAATAAAAAGGCGGGGATAAATTTGTAAATTTTTAGCGAAAAATTATTATCGAAAAATTTCATTATATTTGGAGTATGGTTGTTATCAAGTTATTGCAATCCGCATAATAGAATTTTTGGTGGGGTATAGATATAATAGCGAAATGATATAAAATTCTATAATCGGATATTTGGATTCTCAATATAGCCGCAAAAGAGTCAAGTCTCTACATAGGCGGAAACGAGCCATTTTTCAATATTGTACCAAGATTTGTCTGCCGTATTCATGTCAGTATTGCGGAATAATTAAAATTTTGTTTAAAATGCTTTATATAATTAGACGGATTTTAAAAGAATTTGTTTAAGAGTTTTTTTGCATAGCCAAGAAATATTGTAATTCCAACGGGTCCAGTATGGGGCATTTCAGAAAATCTATCCTCGAGAGGAAGCTGGTCTGCTGAACATCCCCCTCCGTATTTGGTAAGTTAATAGATTCCTAGCCAGATTGTTGCCTTTTAGCAACGGAGTTTAGGGGCTTCAATATAATAGAAAAATTAAAGAAACTATAAGTGGCTTTCCGATAGTAAAAGTTCAATATGCTTCCCAAAGCCGTTGCTTATACGCACTATCTTCACTTTCCTTGTGGAACAATCTACTACAAAAAAGACCATATACCAACCAATCCACGCAAGGTTAAAACTTCTGCCGTAAAGAAATCGGCGCCGCACATTAGATGAAAGTGGCTCTTTACAAAGGCTGTCCAGCTCTTATTGACCTTGTGTTACCCTCCGTTTGGCAAAGGGTCAAAGCCGTTATCTCTCATTATTCTCCAAACAGTGGTTTTGCTTCCGCGAATCCCTATATGCTTTAAAGCTCCTGCGATTCTACCTGCTCCACAATTTATATTTGATGAAGCATACCAGCGAAGGATAGTTTCCGACGTTAAAAAAACTCGCACTTTTTAAGAAGGCTCCAAGACAACTTTCTTCCTTTCTTTGCCAATATAGCACGCTCGGAATCGGAATACTTTATGCGCCTGCCGTCGGATTCTAACTTTGATTTTAAAATTCGATTGGCTACTTGTAAATACGTATCTGCGTAAAATATATGCAGGCACGTATTCATGCTGCCAAATGCGTAGGGAACAACGATGATGCCAATAAAATGCAGGCTCAATTGGATCAGCTAAATGCCTCAAAGAATCTGAAAGATACAAAAGCGGTTCTTGAAAGTAGCAAAATGCCGGAAATGAATAAAGCGGTAAAGCTTACTTCTGAAGCTGCAAAGAAAGAATTCGTAGAATCTCTCGGATATTTAATCGGCGGCGTTGCACAAGAGAAAATCCTATTGGACAAGGTTCTTCAAAATGTTAAGTCACTTCAGAAAGAGGTTGCTTCAAACCCGTTTGGCAGTGCTGCTGGAGAGCTTGAATTCCTTACAAGCTTGGCGGACGCAATGGGAACCGACGTTAAGAATGTTGCTGTTACCATTGATGCATACACTGTTTACGCTACGGAAAACGGAATTAGCATGGAAGATGTGAAGGCCGTCGGCGATAGAGTTGCAAAAGAATCAAATCTAGAAGACTAATTTATGCGAAGCGTTTTGTTGCTTATTTTTACCCTCTTTATAACCCATTTCGCTGGAGGAATGGAGGTTGTCAACTCTGGCATTGTGTTTGCCGGGAAGGCAGCCGGTGAGAATAATGCGGCAAAACGCTTCCCCTTTTCTTGGGAATTAGCCAAAAAGAATTCTTTAAATAAAATTCTGGCCGATAAACTGTCCAAATACAATAACTCAAATTTCAGCATTTTGACTGATGATCTCGGATCGACAAAACGAAACTCCGCGAGTTTAGCTTTTGTTGTAGACTTCGAGAAATATTATATTTCAAAACTGTCAGGGTTCGAAAAATTCAAACTGGAAATATTTATTGTCGCGGAAGCAATGTTTTTTGACTTCAAGACAAAATCTATTTTAGCTTCGCATCCGTTTATAATATCATATTCAGAAATATGCGATAATCGCCCCGATGAGGCCCACATAAGAGCTATCTTTGAGAGAATATATGGAGCCGATGCCTTCATTGTGAATTCTCAAAATTTGAATATATTCGATTTCTTCATTGAAACAATATCGAATATAAATCCAGAGCGCGTGCATTCATCATCGATAGGGGTATCAAAGGTTAATATATTGCCAGAAACTATCGATAATGTGCTGAAAATGGGGTTCCGCGAGGATGAAGCCAAGGAATTTATTGCCAGCTTGTTCAACGCATATATCTACAAAAATTTTAAAATTCCTGTTATCCCCTATTCTTACGATGGTTCTGAAATATTTTATGTTATGGCAGACGGATATATAGAGTCGGATAAATTAACAAATCAGCTGTTGTTGCAAGCACCGCGATCCACTTATAAAATCGATATATCACTTAGGAAGCTTCTGTCGAAAATCGCGGAGGAGCGTAGGGGAATACGAACTTACTTTTTTGGGGCGTCTTACTTGGTGTCGGTCAGGGATATAGAGGATGAAGTCGTGTTCAACAAGACTATCGGGAAGGGCAACTCTGCCATATATATAGCTGGCGAAGAGAAAAACTGGCCGTTTGAAGCCGAATATATAGAGGTGCTTATAATGCTTACGCAATCTGCAGGTGAACGGCTTAAGACAGATGCGAAATTTAGCGGATTTTCTGAAATAATTGAGAAATGCAGATAATATGAAAGCGTTTAAGAGTTTAATTGTATCTATTGTTTTGTTTTTGCCCGTGTTCATGTATGCAGAATCGATGGTCATTGGCAAAGGGGATTACCAATATTCTGACGGCATATTCAAATCTTCGCCTGATGAAGAGGAAAGAGTTCACGCGCTTAATAAAGCTAAATCAAACGCAGTATTGGCTTACGCTGACACTCTCCCCGAGGCAACCAGAAAACTATTTGAAGAAAAGCGAGCCCAGTTCCTTTCAAACCCTGACCGATATATAATAAGATACAATGTTGCCAAAGAGAAAATGGACAAGGCTTCTAGAATGTACTCCGTTATAATCGAGGCAATAGTTGACGATGCAAAAGTAAAAAACGATATCGGCGATTCCTATGGAGACAAGAATTCCGCAATGGCAAAAAACAATATAGCGGTGTTTTTTATAGCTAGGGAAGTTGCGTCAACAACATCTTTCGATTCAAAAGTCACCAAAGTGTCGCAAGCTCAAAGCGAAAAATCCGGTTCCGCTTCTGCTGAATCATCTGACGGCACCGTTTCGGCATCCGAATCATCGTCGCAAATAAACGTTAGCACTACGGGCGGTTCGACAATAAATAAAAGCGATATTCAAGAATATAGAATAGATGAGATTAGCAGGGGAGAATTTGGAGGTTTCCTTACAGACGTATTTTCCTCAAAAGGAATGGAAAATATTTCCGATGGCTCATTCTTTGAATCAATTAATCTAATGCAGGAAGACTATGGGAAAGGAACGTCGATAAAACCTGCAACTTGGCGTAAGGTTATGCGCGAGCTAAAAGATCCAGAAATTGCCATAAAATATATTGTTGTCGGCACTGTGGATCTAAGTGCCAAGGAGATCCACGCCGCTACGGGCAAGCCAGTTGTATCCGCTACTGTTTCAGCAAAAATTTATAGCAAAATCGCAAGTGGGGGCCCTTATAACATCCAAGATTTTCGAACAAGACGGTGAGATTGCTGTAGTTGCGTATTATTCTGACAACACAAAACTTCTGGCTGGAGCAATTAACGGGAGAGGAGATGTTCCGAAGGTGAAGCCCAGAAAAGGAGAACCAATTCGCGATTGGATTAAAAAGCTCAAGTTATCGCAACTATATTCGTCCATGGGGATACAAATGACATCTGATGAAGATGGAAATATAGTAATCCTTTCATACGGGCAATCTAAAGCAAGAAGTAAAAGCGCTACCTCGAAAAATATGGCCTACGAAAAAGCTGTCTTGGAGGCAGACCAATACATAAGAAACTTTGCAGGAGAAACCGTGGTGTACGCCGGAGAGAAGGAAATGATGGAGAACTCAAAGGAGTATCTCGATAATGCAGTTGAGATGGCATTAGATGATAGCATGAAAAAGAAAATAGAGACGCAGGCAGACGCTCTTAAGATTTCTGGTATTTCTACTATCCGTTCATGGAGTATAACGGATCCTCGCTCAGACTCAATAATTTGTGGCGTAGTCAGGATGTGGAGTATAAAAACTTCTGATACTGCAAATATATCCAGAGAACAAATGCGCGACGCAACTACCAACAGGGGAGGGCGCACTAACGCAAAAAAACAGAGTGGCTCATCCGTCAGATCTTCTACTCATCAAAGGTCTGGATCTACACAAAGTCTTTCAGGAGATCAGAGTAAATACAAAACCCAGAGTATAGAAAGTGAAGATTTCTAATTTCTTTATACTGGTTGCTGGAATGCTTTTGGGCAATCCCAGCAGCCAAGTATTTGGCGAAATACACCATAAAGGTAATTATTTTTATATTGTATCTTATGCGCGAATATATTCGAACAGCAGCATTTCAGAAAAAAATGCAATGACAAGAGCTGAATTAGGTGCTCAGAATGAATTCGCAAGATATGTTATTAGTCAAAAAATCTCACTGCCTGACAAACTTGGCCCCATAGCGGATAAAGTTAGGGATAATTTTCTTTGTGATTATATTTCAGGAACCATAAAAAATGCGAAGATAGTAAGATCTCTCGTTTTAAAAGACGGGCGTGCGTGTTGTGTTTTGGAAATCCCGGAAGAGAATATGGAGAATTTCCCCGCTATTGACTTAAGAAATGACACTAAGCGTCTGATTGATGGTCTGGAAGGCAATAGATTGTTGCGCTTTGAAGTTGCCAAAATTTTAGGATATCCAGGAGTTGGGTTGGTTCCAGAGACAAGTAAGATTGAGTCCTGCTACCAGAAACTTCCTTTAAAATCAGTACCAAAATCGTGGATATTAAGAAACTTTGCTACATTGCCGGTTGAAAAGATAGATGATAATGGACTTATTTCAGCGGCTGAAGAATTTGTGGGAATTGATAGCGTGTTTAAAGAGATTGTCGGTGAAATATCAAAAAGGGGATATAAATCATGTGCTGCGTTTCTATCTGATATAGAGCTTCCATTGACTGCTTCTTCGGAAACTAAAATTCCTCGCGTTGATACTGGCAGCGAAATACCGATAGTCAAAATATTATCAGAAAAAAAATCATCAATTAGTTTTGAGAATTCTACAAAAGAAAATAAATATGCTGATGCCGCCCTTGCAGAGTTTTCAAGTTCCCAACCGAACTTTGCCAAAGTTAGAGAATACGGATTGCGCTCGTTGGTGGACTCAGTTTCCGATACTATTTTCAATCTGATTGGCAGAACTTACGAATATTTGCCTGCTTTATGGCAATACTATTTATATATTGTACTTATTGCGGGTTTATAATTTAAGGCTGGATATTTGGATATCGTATTAGCATCTCCGGAGTAATACATGGCAGCGACATATTATGTCGCATATTTGTATTATATTTTTGCACGTGGATAAAAAATATGAATACAAATAATTTAGAAGACATTGGAGAATCCCCTGACAAGTTCGATGCAAAAAGAATTTCAACTTTTTTTGTATCGAATTTGATAAGAAGCGGAGATTTTATTCTGAATGAGGAATTTTTAGATATGATCTCTTGTTACTACGGCGACTCGGGAAAATCCTTTCCCGAAGAAGTCAAAAAGATTATCAAAAATTTTCTTTTAAAAAAAAGGATAAAGAAAAAAAAGACTAAAAAGATAATAAATAAATATAATGGAATGTGGAGGAAATTTTTTTATGATATATCCTTTATGGCAAACGTGCCTATTAGAGAAATTAAGAGCAATTTGACTGAAGCTATAAAAACAGAAGTGTTTCAGGAGCTTAGAGATTGTTTTAATTTGTCGTCCATCAATCTGTTCAACAAAAGAAACAATGATATAAAATCGTTTTTTTCCCTAGATGACATACAACTTCGCATAATTTTAGTTTCAATAATAATCGAGGAATCCAAAATGCTTCAGGAGTATATTAGGGGACTCGCCGAATCAGACCTCCGCAAGGCTATTTCCCGAATGGTGGAAACCTCAAATAAAATAGTTACAGCCGAATTATTTAGTTCATCAAAGCTTAAATCACTACAAATCTTAGACAACGAAAATTTTGTTTCCAAAGATATAAAAGAATACATAATGGGGTTGAGTGAGAGTTTTGTGACGAAAATCATAAAGAAAGATTTTGAAACAGACAATATATACAACATAGAGACATTCGATATTCCGGATATCTCTAAAAACATTATCATAAGATTATTAAAATCAGATAAGCCTGTAAAGATTCTGTTATACGGGGAACCAGGTTCAGGAAAAACGGAGTTTGCAAAATCAATAATAAAGGCGAGTGGCAATGGTATAGCAACCCCTGTTTTTCACAAACAAGACAATCAAGAAGAGAAGTTTTATAGATGCTCAATGGCAGAGTACGTATCGCATAAGAAGGGAAGAGTTGCACTCATAGATGAGTGCGATGATATAATCTCGACAGATTACTCGTTCCGAAAAAAAAGCGGCATCGATAAAGAATGCATAAATAGTATATTTGACCGAATGGAAGGGAAAAGCATTTGGATAACGAACTCTATAAGTTCGGTAGATAAATCTACTTTACGGCGGTTTACATACAGCGTAGAGTTTAACGGCCTATCCAGAAATCAAAAAATAACCTCTTTGAAAGGACTATTAAACTCGTCCGGGATTCCGCGCGCAATAAATGCGGAAGATTTGTATAATAGGCTTCAGAAATATTCATTGCCTACCGCCGGGATTCTATCTGCGGTAAATTTGGCCTACATTGCTGCCCAGTCGCCACAAAGTGGAGAATTGTTGGAAATAATAGATGACATAGCAAAAGCGCAGAGCACTTTGTTAAACGGCAGCGTGCCTAAAAATGTTCGCAGATATAAACCTGATACACATTTCGATCCCTCAATTATCAATATGGATATACCATATGAAAAGCTCATATATGCATTAAAAAGTTACGACAATAAGCTTAAAGAAAAATCGGCAAATTGTCCTATGAATCTGATATTTGAGGGGGTGTCGGGAAGCGGAAAGACGGAGCTTGCGAAACATATCGCGCAAGTCTTAGACAAAAAAATAATATTAAAAAATATGTCGGACCTGCAGTCGGCATTTGTCGGTGAGACAGAGAAAAACATAGCAAACGCTTTTAATGACGCAGAACGCGAGGACGCCATACTGGTGATAGACGAGGCCGACTCGCTATTCGTTGACAGGCAAAGTTCTGTAAGAAACTGGGAGGTGTCTCAGACGAATGAAATACTTATCCAAATGGAGAACTACAGGGGGATATTTATATGTTCTACAAACATTATTGAAAGTATAGATTCCGCCGCTATGCGAAGATTTCAAAAGAAAATAACTTTTACCTACCTTAATTTAGAGGCCAGAAAGAAGCTGTTTAAAAGTTACTTTTTAAATCCAGAAAATGAAATGGCAGCAGAAACTATCAAGGAACTGGAGGGCCTAAATAATCTAACGGCTGGCGACTTTAAAAACGTGTATCAACAAATTCAGTTTGATGATAATATCCAGTATGAAGAAAGAGATTTTATTGAAATGCTAAAACGAGAATTAAAGTTTAAAAAAGATCTATCGCCAAAAAAAGGAAAAATAGGATTTTGCGTTTAACTCCAACGCGACTAATACGGTCAAAATATACAAAAAGTGGCAAGATGGAGAAATAGAAAACGGCGGGGCTGTTTTCTATGTGGTTTTTGGAATCTTGGGATTATTTTATTAAAAAATCGAATCTGCGACTTATTCGGTCGTTCCGATATGATATTTTCGCGCAAAGAAATTTATGAGAAATAACGTTCTTAATTGCAAAAACATGCCCAACGTTTATTTTGACGAAAACTAATATGAAATACTCATGACAGAAAAGGAGACAGCATTGTATGGAAAGAGAAGTTTTAGAAAATATGAGTTCGGCAGAATTAGTTAAACTACTTAAAAAAGATCCAAGCATTGCTTCAAAATTTGACGAATATTCATTATGGAATAGGATTTATCCTATAAGTTGGAGCTGGTTGTTATATAAACGGCCGCAGTTTGCAGATAAATGCGACAAGTGGGAAGAGTTTTCCGCTTGGGATTGGTACGAGTTGTTTGATCAGCCGCAGTTTGAAGAAAAAGCAAAGCAATATCCATCAGGATGGGCAGCCATATTGACGCAGAAACCTGAACTTGCTCGAGATTGCGATAAATGGGAAGAGTTTTCCGCTGAGGATTGGAGCTGGTTATTAGAATCCCGGCCGCAGTTTGCAGATAAATGCGACAAGTGGGAAGAGTTTTCCGCTTGGGATTGGTACGAGTTGTTTGATCAGCCGCAGTTTGAAGAAAAAGCAAAGCAATATCCATCAGGATGGGCAGCCATATTGACGCAGAAACCTGAACTTGCTCGAGATTGCGATAAATGGGAAAAGTTTTCCGCTGAGGATTGGAGCTCGTTATTAAAATTTCAGCCGCAGTTTGCAGACATGCGCAATAAGCAAATTTAAAAACATGCAAGGGGCTTGTCAGAATTGCAATTTCTTTTAATAGGATACTGCATGCCACGCGTGTTTTTAGGAAGTTATATTACTTATAAGCATTTGGGCTAAGGCCATAGCCGCATGTTGGTTATGGCCTTAAGCCGTTAAAAAGCGGATTTGTGCATGGAGTTGTCAATCATATCAATAATATTGAGTGTATAACTTTAAGAAATGTATTTGCGATTAAAAGATTTCTTGTTTCATTCTGAGGAGGTGGATCGTGAATATTTGGAACTGTTCAAAAAAATTTGTCAAGAAACACATCAATGATATACATAAAAATGATTCTTTGCGCGTTATTAGCATAAATGATTTTGGATTTGAGCCCTTCAATTTTGGCGATGATCCCAAAAAATCGCTCATTTTATATTTCGACGACGCAATTCCCGTCGACGGAATCTACGATTCGCTTATTTTTAATGAAAGGATGGCGCGCGATATTTTAAATTTCGCGATAAACGCGTCGAGGGACGGCAAGGAATTGCTCGTCCACTGCACCGCCGGAATATCGAGAAGTTCTGCTGTATCACTCAATTTAAACAATTTTATCAATAAAATATTAGTAAAGAATCTTGAAGACTGGGAGGAAAATATAAAGCATGGATTTGAATTTGCCCCCACCCCCAATCCTCATGTGTCGTCTGTTATGAATCGGGTAATTTCCGATTATTTGAGCCGCGGTTCTTTTGATACCATACGATAATTTTGGCGAGTTTTTCCGCAGAAATATTGTCATAATTAAACTTTGCATTCGGATCGTTATAATATTTTTTTATGGCCTCTCCTAAGTATGACGCAGTGAATCTGCGCGCGTAAACCTTTTCAAGAATCGTCATATTTTTGTTTTTTAATTCCTCCATAAGCTCAAATCTCCGGCAAGCATGCCTGTTTTCGTTAAATTTGCAAGTACCCTCTTGGAGTTCTTTGATCCAACGCTTACATTGAATAAGTTCCCGCGCTCCGGTGTAATGGGCGCACACGAGGCATCCTCTTACGCCCGCTATTTCAAAAGGGCGATAACATTTTCCGGAAATTGCAAAATTACGCTTTTTTTTCATAGTTTCAATATTAAATAAAACGGGTTATTCGCATTTCTTTCTTTTCGGGAAAGAGATTCAATTCCGGAAAATATTTTTTTAATATCGGTTGCTCTTGTAATAAGAGTTTTTTCCGTTTATTCAATTCGCCAAACTTGTCGCACTTCACCGCAAATTGCGGCTGGGAAATTAGGAGTCTAAAGCAATCTTCCTCGGTGAGTTCATTCCATTTGCGGACAGACTCAAAATTTTTTGAATACTTTGGATTCTCCGATAGGATTTTTGCCCAATTATGTGTTGAAAATACACTCCAATCTTTGACAAATTTTTTATTTGCGTAATTGATGGTTAAAAGTACGGCTAATCCGTTTGCGCATTTTTTTGCACTCTCGACAAGGCTTGGATTTTTTATAATAATTCCTTCCCAAGCGAACATTTTTATGTCGTCAAGAGTTGAAAACTTTTCAATTAATTTTGGGCGCAGTTCGATAAGTTTATATTTGTCATAATCAAAAATTTCATCCCAATCTGAATATGCTTCAACATAATCGGGAAAAACAGCAAGCATTGCTATCCTTCCTTCTCTGTATCTTTCGGCGATACCGCGCAGGCAGGGTTGACGCTTCAAAAGTGGCAACCAATTTAAAAAGGCGTCAAAGTCTCTAAGATATGGGCATTTGTCCGCAAACTGCGGTCGGCTCATGAGAAGCTGAGTCCACTCAGCGTACAAAAAATCTATATTCCAATCGTAGAATTTGGCAAGTTCGGGTTTCAATGATAAGAGCGCCACTATCCCCTTGGGGCAATGCCACGCTATCTGCTCAAATTTTGGATTCTTTAAAAGTAGATTCCGCCATGCTTTAACGCTTCTCTTCATAACGCGGGCTTTGAGCATGTATTTTTTGAATTGCGGGTGTTTATCCGATAAGATTTGCAGCAGAGAGAAAGAAAAATCATTGAAGCATTTGCATTTGCCTTCAAATTGCGGCTGTGCGAGAAGAAGTTCAAGCCACTGTTTAGAGGTAAATCTAGACCATGCGTTTATCTGATTACATTTTTTCGCATAATCCGGGTGTTGCTTTAATATCGCAATCCAAGCGTCGGTAGATATTTTTTCCAACTCGTTTAAATCTGTATTCATGATTTTTCTCTTATCAAAAATTTGACTCCAAACATTGTCCGCAAATCTGCGACATAATACGACTTCGTATTGCGGCATTACGCTCTGCGACATATTTTGTCCTGTTATTGAGTTAAAGTTAAAAGAAAATAAAATTTTCTCTATGAATAGCAAAAGTCAAATTATGGATTCTGAGTCTTTGTCCGCGGAGAAAGACCTCAGATATATTTTTAATTTACTGCCTCGAAAAGGTATCGCGGTTATCGCAGGAAGCCCTGGAACCGGAAAATCAACATTTGCGCTAAATCTTATTGAGTCGGCGTTGCTTAATAATCCTTCAATGTCCGCACTTATATTTTCCCTAGAAAGTTCGTCTAAATGGGTACTGGACTTAATGGCGCGTTCAATGAGCGGAATAGCAGCCTGGAAATTTAAACCTGAAAACTTAGTCGGCGCAGAAGCGGTTAAGTTTAAGAAAGCAAGGCAGTCTATAGAAAAACTTCCTCTGTTGATACGCGACGGCGCGCACTCGGTTAAAGATATATGTACAACTGCCCGCACCGTAAACAATATAATCTTAAAACAAAGTGATGAAAAACCTCTTAACGTTATACTTATAGATTACCTTGAAAACATTAAGCCTTCCTGCAAATCTTTGGAACGGGTATATCAGGTAAGGGAAGCAATGGCATCGCTAAAGGCTCTCTCGGAAGAGTTGGAAGTCCCGATAATTCTGCTTGCGAAGCTGAATAGAAAAAATTTTTACGAACCAAAAGTCGATAACCTAATATACGCAAGCGAAATAAAAAAATACGCAGATACCGTTGCGTTGCTTGGTTATAAGGAGATTCCTACTCCCGATTTGTTTGAAGTGAAATGCAACCAAGTGGAATGCAACTATAAAATACGTTTAGACATAGTAAATCTTCCCGAAAACAGCGGTGTATCAATTCCGCTTATTTTTAAGCGTAGTAGCATGCGATATACTTCCGACCATGAGAGAATTTAGGTTGAAAAAATTCCCAGCTATAGTAATAAAAATTGAGTCGATATTAAATATAGATGTTGTGTTATGTTAGACGAAGAAATGATTTGCAATATGAGCAAGCGGAAACTCCGAGAATATCTGCTTGCACATCCCGACGAGGCCTATGAAATCCATAGTATGGTCGATTTAAGAAGCAAAGGGTTTACCATATCGGATATCGAAGAACTGATGGGGGAGTGCCCGGATTTTGCGGAAGGCATCGAAGATATTATTATAGATATGGATCACAAAAATTTCTCGGAGGATTACTGGGAGCAGTTAGACGATGGATACGACCCCGACGCCTACTTTGAAGACGACTAAACAAAGGATCTTGGAAAACTATATGCCACCAGACGATAAAAACGCGAAGATAGCGGAAGCGAAAGTTATAACGCTTACTGAGCTTTATAACTTGGAAAAATTAAAAATTCCAGAATACCAGCGCCCTTATAAGTGGACTGAGAAAAACGTAAATAATTTAATTGACGACATTATAAGTAATAAAAATAAGTCCGAATACCGTTTAGGTACTTTGGTTTTACACCAAAAGCAAAAAAATGATGACTATGAGATAGTTGACGGACAACAACGTATTATAACAATTGCGCTCATTTTATTTGCACTAAATAAAAATAAAGAGGAACTTTTGCGATATTGGGAGAATTTAAATAAATTATTTGAAAATAAACTACTTGAACATAAATTCGATAATCCTATATCACAAAAGAATATCTTCAAAAATTACCAACTAATCAAACAGCGTATTAACGATTTCGATGAGGCAACTGTAGATTTTCTCTTAACAAAATGTACCTTCGTTAAAATTGTACTTAATGATGTCTCCGAGGCGTTTCAATTTTTTGATTCGCAGAATTCAAGGGGCAAGGAGCTTGAACCGCATGATTTGCTAAAAGCATACCATTTGCGCGAAATGCGGGAAATACCGTCTGACGAGCAGACAGAAATAATAGAAAAATGGGAAGATATCGATACTGACGAGCTGGCAAACTTATTTGAATACCTATATAGGATAAAAAATTGGAGCAAATCAAAATCGGCACGGGGATTTACAAAAGATGAAATAAACATCTTTAAGGGAATAAATTTAAATAACAAAATTTATTATCCATATGAGAGAATATTTTATGTAGCAGAATATTTCATTGAGAAAATTGCAAAACCGCCCCTTGTAGAAACGGAATATCCATTTCAGTTGGACAATATTATAATTAACGGCAAGCATTTCTTTGAAATGATATACCAGTATTCCAAGTTAAAAAAAGACCTGCCAAACTTGATAAAAAAATGGAACTCTGAAATTTATAATATATTGTATGCAGACCACAAATATAACAATAAAGATTATGCCGGATATTATAGAGTTGGAGACAATTATACGAAAATTTTGTTTGAATGCGCTTGCATGTATTTTCTCGATAAGTTCGGGGAAGACAAAGAGCTAGAAAAAGTTTTTGAAAAAATATTCTTATGGGCATTTTATATAAGGCTAACAAGCAAACGCATTCCATTTTCCAGCATCGATAATTATGCCATGGAGTATGACTCATTTTTTAAATATATAAAGGAAGCTTTGCAGATATCAGATATTTTAAAAGTGCGGCTAAAGTCCGTCAGCAAAAGTGAAGTTCAAGGTGTAGATGCGATAGTAGAATATTTCGAAGATAAGGGGTTGTATAAATCTCAAAATAATTAAATTTTATGGACGCAAATAAAATGAGCGAGCAAATTAAATCTCTAAAAGTTAAAGACATTTTCAATAGTAAAACAGACAAATACAAGATTCCCATTTACCAGCGCAACTATGCCTGGAAAGAGCCCCAAATAAGACAACTTATACAAGATATTTACGACTATGCAGAGGACAATGAGGAGAATAATGAAAATAAAAAAAAGAAATATTACATTGGAACACTGGTCGTACGACCCGATAAAGAAAAAAATACGTTTGAAGTGATAGACGGGCAACAGCGCCTTACCACACTTTCCATGCTTGTTGCATATCTTAATAACATTGTAAAAGCACCAAACAATACCAAGGAATCTGAGAAGACAAAATTAGAAAATACAATTACATTCCAATGCAGGCAGGTTTCCACTAATTCATTAAACAAAATATGGAGGAAGAACTCAAGCGATGATTATGAGGCGACAGACCCGATAACAGCTGGATATCAAATTTTAAAAAAATCTTTTGAAGACATAGTAGGGAAAGCATCGGGAAATGTAACAAATGAAGATTATTTAAAGTATCTTCTTGAAAACGTAATAATATATCGGATACCAGTACCGGAAGATACGGATTTGAATCATTATTTTGAAATAATGAATACGCGCGGAGAACAGTTGGAAAAGCATGAAATTCTAAAAGCTAAATTGCTCTCTGTTTTCAAAGATAACACTGACACAAGAGAGTTTTATAGCGGAATATGGGATGCTTGCTCCGATATGGGAAAATATGTGTGCCCTGAAGCCTTATTGTCACGTTCTCAAGATAAAAAACAAGACTCTAATGATCAAGGAAACAAAGGAGAAAATTCGCATAAACAAGATTTCACAATAGAAGGCATTATAAAAAAAGGTGAATCGGGAAATAATAATGGACAGAATAATAGCCAAGAAGATAATAGTACAGAAGATAATAGTACAGAAGATCGCTATAGATCTATAATTGATTTCCCCAATTTTCTGCTGTTGGTTCTAAAACTAATGGGTGATAAAACAGTATTGGACGATAAAAAATTGTTGGAACAATTTGATGAGAAAATATTAAATGAAAAAAATGAAGAAACTAAAAAAGTTAAAGAATTCTTTGGGATATTACTGAAGGCAAGATATCTATTTGACTGTTATGTGATAAAACGCGATTTATCCTCAGGGAAGTGGATTCTAAAATCTTTAAGTAAAGAAAATGGAAAAGAGGATCTTAAAAATACCTTTGATGACGATTCAAAAAACAAGCAAATACTTATGCTGTTGTCTATGTTTGAAGTTTCATTTCCCAATTATAGTTATAAGTCTTGGTTATTTGAAACATTAAAATATTTAACTGGAAACGCGCAAAATTGTGAGTCGGGATATGAGATATATATGGTAGATGCCGATGGTTATATAAAACACTTAGAAGACTCTGCGAAAACGAAAAGAGATGAATATGGTAGATGTATAAGTTCTGAAGATTTAAATAATTTTGACGCTTTTGACAAGGGTACGGCTGTTCCAAACTTCATATTTAATTTATTGGATTACAAATTATGGAAAAATGAAAAAGGAAAATGTAAAGATTTTGAAGGAAAATATAAAGATTTTGAATTCACATATAGAGATTCTGTTGAACATTTCTATCCCCAAAATCCGATAGGCGGAAAACCTGTAGAAAATGTAGATTCATTTGGCAATTTGTGCCTAATTACATCGGATATGAATTCACGGTTAAACAATCTCCTTCCATCAGCAAAAAGAGATATTTGGAACGCATCAAAATCTCAGCCGAGCATAAAACTTTCCAAAATGCTTGAGATCGAAGACTGGAATGAAAATGCTATAAAAAAACATAAAGCAGATATGCTCAAAGTGTTATTTGCCAAAGAGACTTCGGAACATTAAAAAGCAATAATTAGACAGTATTCTTTAAAGTGCGACAGGTTTTGTCGCGCTTTTTTGTTATTATTGGGCAATGGGCGAATTTATTATATTCCTATTTTTTGCACTCTCTATATTTCTGTTTTTTCTGCCGGTATTTATAGCATTTAAGCGCAAGCACACTTATAGGTGGCTCATTCTTCTACTGAATATTTTTGGGTTGACGGGATTGGCTTGGTTATGCGCTTTTATTTGGTCGATTTGGCCAAAAGACGATTTTTTGAATTAAAAGTTTCTTGGAAGTCTCAAAATGTCGCGCGAGTGCCTTAAAATACGCCTCTCAAAATAAATTAAACAGAAAGGGAAATTATATATGTCATTATGGAGAATTACAGTCAAAAATAGCGGATGCCTAAATGGAATCCGTTTGGAACGCGGGATGAGCGTGCAAGTAGTTTCTACCGCCCATCCATTGACATCGAGCGGGCTTGGCTTGGTGCGCGACGCATTTATTAGAATCTATGGTATAGACCTAAAAGCGGCCAACGCACTCGGCGGGGCGTGTTTAGATGTAAAAAAAGAAGGTTAACGACAAAGGCGGAGTTTTCACTCCGCCTTTTTTCTTTCGTTTTCCTCGAGTTCGTCTTTGTATTTTTCGTAGTGTATTGGATTTGATTTTAGCAAATTCACATGTTCTTTAGGATAAAAAGAGGCGTTTTTTTCTATATTTTCCATATACGAGTCTTCCTCATATTCCGACGATGACGGAATGTCAAAAATATCAAAAATTAGCGAGCATGCCGCCACCGCCAACATAAATATATCTTTCATAATTTAGTCGGGGATTTATCGGGCATAGTTTCTAAGTTAGCGGTGCCAGATTTGACATTCTTTGGAAGCGTCAGTTCTATGGACAATAATCCGCACGCGCCGCATGCGATAGTGTAGGGGGGGAATATTATTTTTACAGTGTCTTTCTTGATTGAAAACTGGACAACATTTAATATCTCGTTCAATTCATCTCCTGAAAGCTCTTTGGAGCCAATAGATTTATATTTTGTCTTCAATCTCAATTCATCAAGAGCTCTTTTTAAAAACTCAATGCAATCATTTTTACTTTCAAACAAGTCGGCAAATTTCAGCTTTTTAATTTTATCTCCGTCGATTAAATAGTTTACCCCGATAATATTGGAATGGCAACCGTTGGCCCCGTGGTGATATTGGTAGGTTTCAATCTCGCATGAAAATATTTTGGCATTATTCTGAACTAAGGTGGTTTTTATAGAAACTTCGCTTTTATAATTTTTAATTTCTGAAATGTCTTCGTCAAAAAAGTATTCAACTTCGTTGTAATAATCCTTTAAAATATTTGTTTTTATATCCTTTAACGCTTTATTTATGGCTTGCTGTGCAGGTGTTAAATTTTCGCCCTTAAACTGAAATACGTCTATATCAGCAATAAGTTCGTATTTCCTTTGGTTTGGAGGCGGCGTTTCCCCTGACGTGAGAGAGCTCAAATTTTCGCAATATCCCACAAGGAAGTTTGCAAGAAGTAATAGAGTAATCAATGTTCTTTTCATAATTAGGCTGTTATTTAAATGATAAAATTTCCAATTTGTGTTGTGGTAAATTTTTAAACCGCAAATAGGGTATCATATAGCAATGGCTATTTCCGCGCAAGCAATAGCATCATCCAAAGCATTGTGGTGGTGCTTTAATTCGATATCAAGAAAGCTTGAAACACAATCCAGCGAAACGCTTTTCGGCCTGAGATTCTGGGGAAGGTTTCTAAAATATTTTCTGCACTCTCTGCAAGTACAATAAAAGTTATAGTTGGGATATTCCATGGAGTATGATTTGTGCGCGGCAATTAGGCAACTTTCATCAAACGCGGCGTTATGTGCGACAAGCGGCAACCCTTCGATTCTCCGCGATACATCAGCCCAGACTCTCGGAAAAATCGGCGCATTTGAAGTGTCATTCAAAGTCAATCCGTGAATTTCGCTAAAACGCCATAAATAATATTCCGGATTGGGTTTTATTAGGCTGTAAAATGTATCGGTGATTTTTAAATCTTTAACTATCGCAATACCGACACTACATACGCTGCAGCGCTCGTGATTGGCCGTCTCAAAATCTATTGCCGCAAAATTTCTTAAATTATTCATAGCCTTTAAGAGTTTCCTTTAAGCTTTGAATTATCTCATTCCTTAAGATTTTCGGCTTTTGGACAACGATGTCGCTGCCTTGAGAGCGTATCCAAAACCAAAGTTGCCAAGAGTCGCGCACGGTGGCGGTAAGCTGCCATTTGCCGTTTTTATAGCTTATTTTCTGGTCGTCGGAAATAGCCGCCTCATTTAGATAACTCGCGAGCGTATCCGAAACCGCGGCTTCTAGCTTTATCATTTCTCCCGAACCAAAATCCATAGCGCCGCTTGCTATATATTTTTCAAGATTAAACTGTTTGGGAATATCCGCTTTGCTTTCTAGAATTTCTACAGAACGGAAACGTTGGACGGCGTATTGCATTGGCGCTTCGCCGTATTCGGAGTTGCTCGCTATTAAATATGTGCGTACGCCGCGCTGAACCATCGCAAAAGGGTTTAAAATGTAAGTCTTAGACGCCTTCCCAAGCGGATCGTATTTTACCTCTATTTGAAGGCCGTCTACTAGCGCGCTTTGGATTTTCTCAAGAATCTCTTCACGCACGTTTACAGGTTTGAAACTCAAAGATTCGGGAACATAGCGGACTTTTGAACTCCATTTAGATATGGGCAACGCCTCCAAAGCTTCAAGCTTTTTGCGCGCAAGCTCAAACTTTGGATTTAGCATTTTGACCATTGGCACGGGCAATATTGATTTCAATACATTCTCGGCGAGCGCAAGCGATACAGCGTCGGCGACTTCGATTCCACCAAACTCGCTTGAAATGTCCTTAAGCCAATACCAGCGAAATGGCGCGGAATCTTCGTCGGCCATTAGCGGGAACAATGTTGAGAGGTCGCGCAAGTCCCGCTCAACTGTCCGCTTTGTGACTACATAGCCTTTATCGGCGATTTGTTTCGTCAATTCCAATGATGTAATCCCCGGCTTTCTTGAAGGTATAATTCTCAATAGCTCCCATTGGCGGGCGAGAGAGTTGTTGTTGTTTTGCTTCGGCATGGTTTTATCCTATTTGTTCGAAATAAAAACACATTACGTGAATAATGCGACAAAATATGTCGCGCAGATCGGAATGTTTTTATATGAATTGCCTATGAGCATATACCAATCCGCCTCGTAAAATTTTTGCAAAGCGCCGTGCTCTTCCGCAATCGGATAGAAAAATCAAAATCTTCACATAGTAAAGTACGCCAATCTCCCGGATTAAACAGCTTCAAGGCTTTGTATTTCACGGCGGTTTTTATAATTTCTTTATGTTGTAGCAGCACTCTTAGCCAATTTTCGCGCGTAAAGGCCAAATATCCGGTTTTTTATCACCATTTGCGGTCGAATACTTTTCACAATAATCAGATATAGCAGGATTATTTTCAATCGCCAAACTCCACATTTTTGGCGTTATTTGTATTAAGGATTTTTCATTGTTTAAGATTTTTGTGTTTATATCCTCTATTGCCCTTTGCCTTTCATCAATTAGTTTTTTATCAAATTCGGTCTCTAAAGAATTTTTTTCTTTTGCTTGGCTTGTGGAAAACTCAAATTTATTCTTAACGCAAAACCTGTGATTGCTTGTGCAAAATAAACGACTTTGAATAGTCATCCAAGACATTTAAAGCTCCTCTGCTTACGGCAAATTCAAACAAATTGGGAGCTCTTGATAGTATTATCATCCATTCCCTCGAAGTATAAACAACAATATCCCGTCTATATATTTATATATGTAAAGGGCTTCCGAATAATTATCCACTTCGAGTCTCCTCTTATACTCGTCGGAGAACGAAGAATTGCCCATCTTTTTCTCGTTTTCGAGTTTTTTGAATAAATATGTTTATTAGATTCCATTACTATCAATGGATCATAAGCAACACTTTTTATTTTTAAATGTTTCTGCTTTGCATATTCTGGTCGATCCGCGAGGAACATTGCCCAATAATTTTCTCCTAACAAGTCCCAAACATTGAAACGGTCAAATAATTTTTCTATTTTCTCAACTGTTGCTTCCATTCCCAAATTGAAACAGACGAATACGACATAATATGTCTTGAAAAAGAGATTTTGAGATATGCGCACTATCAATCTATGAATCTGCTTTTGTAGTGAGTGTTTAAATTTTTTTTGTCCTATTGATGAAATGGAAGAAAAATCGTAAACATATATTATGAATCGGGGGATCGATAACATTTCGAATTAAAATAAGTCTGATATGTTGCACAAAAACTTAGTGCGTCGAGTTACTCCAAAGATGGATTCTTATAGCGAAATAATTTCGGATGCGCGCGTAATATTCGCGTCCAATCTCGTTCGTCGAAGGCGCCCCTTGTTTTGCAATATGTAGCCAAAGATATTTGAGAAACTATAAGAAATCTCCATTGATTGTGGTCGAATTTATTAAAACACGGGCAACGTTCTGCAAACTGAGGCTGCTTTTCCAAAATATAGGCCCAGTCCCAAGTTCCAAATTTATCCCACACAGGGCATATGTCGGCAAGTTTCGGGTATTTTATTAGGTTTGATACCCACTTTTGGCGCAATATAAGTTCGTTTTCGGTGGTTTCGTTTTCGTCTGTACTTAATGTGATGCCGTTTTTTCTGAGCAGATTTAGAGCGATATTTCTCGCAAGATTTGCTTCGTGTGCGTTTGTTCTATTATCGCCTGCAAGCCTTAACAGTTTTTCGATTCTATCATATAGTTTACGCTTATTATCATTCATTTGGGTATAAAGCTATGAATGTTATGTTGTCGCAGTCGGGGGCGCCGTTTGACAGAGCCTCATTAAATAATTTTTCAGCAGTCAAATTTGTTTTATCATAGAGCAAGTGAAGTTTCTCTTCCGCAATATTTCCCCAAAATCCGTCACTGCATATTAAAAACCAATCTTTCGAAGCGAATCTAAAAGAGGTCAATTCGCCGCGGGCCAAGTTGTCATCTCCAAGGCATCTGTATAGTATGTTTTTTGCGGGGGCGTTGGGAAAATCGGTGCCTGTTTTTTTAATATGCTTTAGTCTTTCCGCAAGCGAGTGGTCTTTTGTAGCGAATAACAATTTTTTACCTCTAAAATGATAAACGCGCGAATCTCCGCAATGTAAGACTTACGCAATTCCTTCCAAACATAATAGGGCGGCGAAAGTCGAATGTCCCGCTATGGCGCCTTTCGCTCTTAAATCTTTTATCCTAAAATGCGAAGTTCTGAAAATATTTTTAAGTACGAAACTCGCGTTGCATGCGGATACAATTTGCCCGCTTAAAATTTCCTGACTTACGTTTGCTATTGTCTTGCTCGCCACGTCACCTCCCGGTATTCCGCCAAGGCCGTCCGCGACTAGGGCAAAGCCATAGTGTTCGTTTTGCGTACAAAAATAGCAATCTTGCTGAATTTCTCTGTTTCCAATGTGTTGTTTTGCTAAAAACATTTTAGTATGTAAAACATATTTTGACTTCTCTTTATGGTATCTTGTAGAGATTGTTCTCTATAGATGTAACAAATGTACTAACTTCTGCGGCAAAATAAGTCTCACTCTTAAATTTTTAAACGTCTTTATTCCAGTCATGACAAATATAGACCGCTTAATTTCCAGCATGTCGCGCTGCAGATATTTTTTATAAAGGAATTTTCGAGCATTCTATACGTTTTACAAATAATAAAGAGGTTTTATACTTTGAACGTAGAATGGTTTTGCCGAATGATGCAATCATTGCACATATTTGAAAACTGGTGCGTTACACCTGGTATTTAGTCCGGATTAAACGCCACAAAATAAGTTCTATTTGAGTTTGATTGAGATTTGTTGATTTGATGGGTATGAGATTTATTATGCCAATCAATTTACTCCAATTGAGTGGCGCACCGAGATTTCCACAACCCGCATTTTATTGCAAAATATTTCAACCTAAGCGATCCCAATCTGCGGCTCGCCCGCTCTTCATTGCCGGTCCGGAAAGACTATGTAGGATTTTGAGAATCAAAGAGTTTTAGAAGATAAGTTTTATTGCAAATCACGACATATATCGCCGCGCTTTTCTTATATATTTGTGGCGTTTGAAAAATAATCCTTAGAAAATTCAGAGCGATCACAAATATGAAAGCCGTGTATATATCAGATAAAATCACTCATAATCAGTCCAAGAATTTGAGCGGAAATGTCAGCCGAGTTTACGAAGCATTGCCGAAGAAAAACCAACAAACTTTAAAAGTTTCATAAGAGCAATAGATAGGTAAAATATGAAAAGAACAAACACAATAAAAACACGATTTAAATATATAGAAAAAATACACGGCTTTTATAAAGGTGAATTGACCATAGTAGGCGGTCGCCCTGGAGTGGGAAAAACTTCTTTTATAACGAATATAATAGAGGACGCTTTATTTTTTAAAAATCAAAAGAAGAATGTATTGTTGTTTTCTTTAGAATTGAAGAGTGAGGCGATGCTTGCGGAAATGATTCGCTCGCGCTCAAAAGAAGTTGGGTCAAATGAGCTACTGGATGACAATAATATACTTAAAGGAAGTTTGGCAAAAAGAAACTACGTAGCAGAAGAATTTAAAAAATCAAACATCTATATTGATCATACTTGCAATTTTAGTGTAGACGAAATAAACGAAAAAGCGCGAAAACTAAATGAAAAATTGCGCTCCAAAAATAAAAAGTTGGATTTAATAGCTGTAGATTATTTACAACTCCTCAGAGGAGGCAAAGAGTTTGAAACACGTGAATTAGAAACTAAAGATATTTTAAAAAAACTAAAAATACTGGCTATAGAACTTGAAGTACCAGTAATAATTACGGCGCAAGTAGATCGTAATTTGTTGGTTATGGAGTGCCCTACAATAGAAGATTACGCAGATTTTATTATTAGAATAGAAGATTATAGTATTTATATGAAGAGCAAATGTATGTTTTTCAGAATGATGAAGCATAATGTTGACGATATTGTTCTACCAATGAAATTTATTAGAAAATATCGGTGTTTCGAGCATATTGAAATCTGATTATAAAATATCAGACGCCCGAAGAATGCGAAAAAGAATCATACATTTAACCATCATCTAAATAACAAAAACATTACTTTATTTAAAGGAAGAGATTACAAATTTTTTATAAAAACAAATTAAAGAAAGAATAATATTATGAGTACACACACAAAAGAATCAGATTCCTACGTGACTTATTTTAAAGAATTGAGCGCGAAGCTTTCTGCGACATTAACCTTGAGACATTATAAGATTGAAATAAGCGATTGGGAATATGGAGCTCTTATTTCGCGTTGTCTTGTTAAAATCATTGATAATCCACATGGTGACTTGAATGCGGTTGATATATCCGCGGGCTTAACTTTTGAATTGGGGAAGGATTTTGGTGGGAAAGTTCGCGTGATAAAGGTATCAAATAATATTATTTACTTGGAAATGCCAAATCGTCCTAGCGTCAGAAAACTTATTTATTTAAAGGACGCATTGCAATCTCCCGAATATAAGGAAAGTGAGGCAAAAGTTCCAATTTTAATCGGTGAAAAAATAGGGGGAGAACTGATTGTCGTAGATTTATATCGTATGTCTCACTTGCTTATTGGCGGACGTACAGGTGCAGGAAAAAGTGTTTGGGTTAATTCCATGATTTGTTCTCTCATATCAAGGTATTCGCCAGAAGAGGTTCGTTTTGTCATGATCGATCCTAAGGTTATGGAATTACAGGGTTATAACAATATTCCACATATGTTGGCGCCGGTAATCCATAATGTGAATGATGTTATTAGGGCGCTTGATTGGCTAGTGAATGAAATGAAGAACCGTTTTCAAAAATTCGAAGAACAGAACGTCATTAATATTGGGGGATTTAACAAAAAGATTAAAAACGGCGAAATCGCAGGAGAAAGCTTACCGATTATAGTGTGTATCATTGACGAACTCGCGGATCTTATGATGATCAATCCACGCAAGATTGAGATACTTTTAGTGCGCTTGGCTCAACTCGGCAAAAGCGCGGGAATTCATTTAATTGTAGCAACAAATCGTCCTACTCACGATGTCTTAAGCGAACTTATGATTAGTAATTTTCCGAGTAGAATCGCTTTTAAAGTAACTTCTCCAAAGGAAAGCCGTTTAATTTTAAATTTTCCAGATGCAGAATATTTGGCGGGTTTCGGAGATATGCTTTACTTAATGCCTCCGAATTCGAACGACGCTCCTACTAGAGCCCAGTCTTATTTCATTAGCGATGAAGATATAGATATTTTAGTCTCCAATATATCTAAAAATACAGAACCAAAGTATGATAAACAATTGCTTGGCTCATTAGAAAAAAAAGGGAGCGAATTCTAATTGTATTATGGTGTAGATGAGGCAAAAATTATCGAATAAACTCAAAATGTAAACCTATCAAATTTGCAAGAAAATGTATGAGACGTGACTTATTGCAAGTATCCCTCTTAAGCGTTTCGTGTGCAGGACATAATATGAAGAATATACAAATCCCATAAGATAAGGCGCAAGACTAAATCAAAATTTGGTATAGAACTGACAATAAAGATAACTCGAGAATCAGAACTGTCTCAAAACAATGTGGAAATAAATTTATTTTTCACTTGGTAACAGTGTATCTTTCTTTCCTAAATTGGCTTGAAAATGTGCTGCCTCGTGTGGATGCGCCTGCAATAGAAATATTCTGTGATAAAACTTGCAAATAGTTTTAAGGACTAAAATTCCGTTTCTACCCCATGTCAGCCCGCAACTGGCGCTTATATTCACGACTGCATAGACAAAGTCTGAACTACCTGCAAGGCAGTTTTAAATAAAACTTTATCAAATTGTGTTGTGAAGATATATTCATATAGGGAATTGATAGATAAAGTAAGCGCCTTACTGGAAAGTTCCGGAGAAATTATATGCAGCTAATACAACTTTTCCCTATGATATGCGAAAAGCTACTGTTACTAATATAGCTTCATAGATGGAGTATTCAGAAACGTTTTTTTTACACTAATAAAGCCTAAGATGGATAATCTAAGGTTTTTTTTTAAGACGAGAAAGTCCTATGTCATATTTTGTCGCGATAGCCTTGTAGAATAGGTCTTAAAAGGAATAAACATGGGTAAGTTTGATGAAGTAGTAAGGATGTGCGATATAAAATTCGATGCATCTTTATTTAAAAATTTTTTATCTGGTAGTGCGTTGGATTGGGTATTATCGAGCAGTTATGGATTGCCTTGTGGGGTAAACTATATGGTAATTGGAGACCCAGGAGTAGGCAAAACTACAATCATATTAGACCTGCTTGCAAACTTGCAAAAAGAAAATCCAGAACTAAAAATTCTTTTTGTAAGTGCTGAAATGAATGAAATTGATTTAGCAATTTACGTAAGTCGATATCCAGAATTCCAACATATAAATATACTATTTGTAGAAAGCGATTGCTCTATAAATACACACAATTGGGATAAAGTTTATAGCGTATTGAGCGAGGGCTGGGACATTGTGGCAATAGATTCCTTTTATGAGCTGCAAAGTATAATCAAAGAAGAAGAGGATATAAAAATGAAAGAGGCGGAAAGTCGCATACTTTCTATAATAAAACGCCAGAATAAAGCTGAAAATTCAAGAGGCGTTCATACCACGTTTTTGACGATTCAACAAGTCACCAAAAGCGGAGCGTTTGTTGGCTCGAACCGCTTAAAGCATATGATAACCGCGATGATGGAATTGAGGCTTGAAAACGCAAAAAATATATATTCAGACCGCTATGTGGTTTTTTCAAAACATAGGCGTGGAGATGTCGGAGTACGCCTCTACTACAGCTTGGAGCAGGGCGGGAATGTATTCTATGACGCCGAGAGGTTTGAAGACGACAAACACATAAAGCAAATGCAAAAAAATGTAGGTAACGCCATCAGAAATTTTGCGGACGAATTCGATAAAAAAGTGAATAGAGAGGTAGAAAATGGAAAATAAAGAATATCAAATAGAAAAAAATAAAATATTAAACAGAAACTATCCTGTTAAGCGGTTTAGATTAGGAGAGATATCGCATATTGGGGAAGACGTTTATACGATAAATAACTGTGATATCGTCATGGATAGCTATGTTCAAATGCAATTAGATGGACTTATAGGCCTTTCTGCCACTCAGAAAAAAACCATATTGAAAAATGGCAGTCCTCGAGAACTTATTTCGATGAGAAATTTTTTGCTCTCAAAAAATATGGATAAAAGCGTTTTGTTGTTCGCTGATGATAATGGGAGAATCGTACGGTGCCAAAAAGCAACAGAAGAATTTATTCCTCCGATAACTTTATTTGAAGCAGCTGAACACTTTTGCGATAGAAATAAATATAAAATTGATGATATTACAAGTATATCAAACAATCCTTATGAAATTTCTATACATTTAAAAAATAAGGATCCTGAAATTGTGAAATTCAAGGGCGAAGAACTAAATATGTCTAACTTAATTTTTACATGGGATTTCAACAAACTTACCCTAGATGAAGAATATGTACGATTGGTTTGCGCAAATGGCGCAATGTCGCTAGAGAGAACTCCAATATGGACATATAAAAATAAGCTCTCTGATTGCTTAAACATCTCAACGGAGCTTCTAAACTCTAGAAAAAATAGATATATTAAAAAGTGCATAGAAGCAATGGATTCTCAAGCTTCTATCCAGGAGGTTTGTGCGGCTACTAATTTACTGCGCAAACATATTAACGATAAAGACAAAGCGTATGAATTGACTGGCTTCTCTGAAATAAAAGATAGACTGTTATATTCATCAAGTAAACTTCTCGGTGGATGCAGATCGCAAAACGGTGGATTTGACTTCGGCCATGAAGAAATATTTAGAAAAATTATAACTCCCACTAGAGTATGGGACTTATACAATTTACTGACCTATATTTCTTCGCACGAAATCAACACACACAAAATTTTAAGTGAACGGGAACTTTCAAGAGACGCTAGTGCATTCCTTAGTAGACGGCGTGATTTTGTAGATTACATAGATTTAGACGATGTTGCATAGCCAATTCCAAGAAGCGATTGCGTTTTTCAAAAAACCACGGGAAATTCCCGAGTTCGCAAGTGCGCTCGAACATTTTCCGTGGCTGGAGAAAACGCTTTATTTAGAGCCCGATTTTTTAATGCTTTGGCGGAAATGTCAGAATACTCCTTACGATGTAAAAGCTGCGGAGCTCCGGAAAATTCGTTCGTGGATAAGAAAACAGTGTTATAATTTTTTAAGCCTATTTTTCTTATTTTATAATAGGACTGAAATTTTTGTTTTTGGAAGAACTTTTAAAATCAGATTTTGTAAAAATGATATAGAGGTAAAATACGAAAAGAATTTTTTTACTGGAGAGCTTGTTTTTAGTTCTCATAATTTAACCCAGACACACCCGCTTTTGTTGGAATTAGCATACGAACATCTAAAAACAAAACTAATCGCCATTGCCCGAAACCGAATGTTAAAAGCTAAGGTAAAATTACACATTATAAAATATGGGTATCGATGCAGCGCTTATTGCAAACACTCTTATCCGGTGGAGTTGGCGTTCAAGTGGCAGTCAATTCTAATCGGTGAAGCTCATCAAGATTATCTGATAGCACACGAATTGGCGCATTTGAAAATCCGCAACCATAGACAAGTATTTTGGAGACAAGTCGATTATATTTTAGGGCGAGATTCAAGGCTTGCTGATATTGCATTTTCGAATGAAATAAATAAAGTTTTTTGGATATGTAATCCTTGAAAATTGTGTTTTAATGAAATTTTAAGTTTCTCATAATGTAAGGAACTTTTAGGAAGCATATAAACCCTGAAAACAATCCCTTGGACGATTATCTAAAAGAAAGTTCTTCTTGAATGCGAAATTAATAAAAGGTTGCTTTTACCTCACGGGACTACGGCACTTGATAAAATTAGCCTGGGCGCTAAAAACTATCACACCCACCATGTATATTTTGGGGATTTGTTCCCGGTTTTTGGAAGGCATGGGAGGGGGACGCTCAGGTTAAGGTGCTCGCAGGAAAAACATCTTGAATTGTATAGGATACTTGCAAGCTGCCTTGAAAACGGAGACTTTGTGCCGTACGAAATTGCGATAAAAGCAGAGTGCCCCCAAGTCACAGACGCAATCTCAAAAATTTACTCCAAAAGAATCGCAACTCTCCCTTCGCCGTTTTCTTTCAAATTAATAGGCTATTTGAGGCGAATTGGCGCCATTTGGCACAGATAGAGAGTGATTGTATAACACCCATTTAAAAAATGATCGAAAAGACGGGTAAAAAGCGGCGTTTTTTAAGGTACTTTTTAAGCGCAAAAATTGCCGGAAACTATCTAACACATTTTCCCAAAATCGGCCTTTTTTAGAAAAGAGCTTTGGCTTAAAATTCAAAAAAATGGGCATTTTTTGCTGCAATGGTGTTAGACAATAAAAAAGCCGCAATCGCCCATATTAAACGCATTGCAGCTTTTTCATTAAAACTGTCTAACACCCTTTCGGTGTGTAAGTTATAAACGCGGAGAGAGGGAATTGGACAAGATTCGCAAGTCCTTAAATACCAAGAACAGCGCCTTTTCGATGGTATCGATTAGTTGCAGTTTAGTTGCAAGGTTTCACCAAATATTTTTCAAAACTGCACCGAGGATAGCTACCAAAATACCAATCTGCCATACGGCAATTCGCTTAAAGGTTTCTATTTGGGTTTTGAGTTCCACGAGTTCCGCCTTTAGTCCTTTATGTCCATTGCCAAACAAGGTTCTTTCAAGGACATCAAGGCGTTTCTCGACAAGTTCAAGCTCTTTAGACTCCTCGCTCATCTCCCAATGCTAAAAGCTTTTCGAGTGATACCCGCTCCAATGTACGCCGATATGAGGTTTGCCATAAGCTCCTTCCAGACGTCGGCGAGGTAAAATCCTTTCACATATGCCACCGCAAAGCTTTCCTTTTCGGGAATCAATCCCCAGAGCCAGCCGCCGCTCTGTTCGAGAGTTTCGACAGCCACTGGTATATCCTCAAAGAAGGCGAATATAAACGGGCATAAGCCAAGTATGGCAAAGGCCATAAAAAGCATAGTTCGCCTTACAAATACGCCTCCGTCACCGCTACGAGTAAAGGCGGCATCGTGAGCGGCTACATCGGCAGTCTGTTGCTTTTGTAACGTTTCTAAAACCGCTGTAAACTTTTGGGTATTCAATGCGGATAACTGCCCGACAATCGTTACAATCATAGTGGCAATTCCGCCTAAAATACCGCTATCCCAAAGTGAAGTTATTAGTTCCATACAAGACTACGGCGTGTCAATTTGTTCGGTTCTTTTGCGCTTGGCTTCTTCAGATTTCCAAGAGGCAAGTACATCGCTTTTAATAGCTTCGTTATTGGGAGGTAAACCTTCAATACTCTTTGGAAGCGTGAAGGTTTGTCCGTGAATTCTATTGCCTTCGGGATCTATGGCATCACATATATATCGTGAAGCTTCAAAACCTCTTATCCCGATAATTTGGGCAAAGTCGGTGGCGTCCTCACCGAGTTCTACTATAGTGATATATTTATTCATGAGTTTAGTCTGTTTTGGTAAAGATTAAGTCTATCGTACCCCCACAAGAACAACTATACATAGGCATTACGTCTATACTGCTAAAATAATTGTTAATACCCTTATGCGGATAGATATTGTAAGCTATGCCCGCATTAACGGCGGGTATTTGTTCTCGGCAGACTTCATAGCCGTTTAGATTCATAACAAAGATATTCTTGTTATTATCATCTTCCTCTTGTGAAGTATCAGCTACATTGCCATCGAATTTCAGAATTATCTGCGATAGAGCCAATCCTGCGATGGAGCTATCAAAATACTCGTAATACGAGTTGTTAAATGCAGATATTTTAATTTTATGCAGATAGGTCTTTGAACCGTCGCAAGGCAATGAATACCCATTGTAGTGTGTTAAGTTATATTTTGAAGCTCCCTTGTTTATCCAGAAGTCACATTCAGTGCTCCCATAAAAGAGACCTTCTATTCCTTCCATGCCCCAAGCATATATGTCTCTTACATAAACAGCATCTGTAGTTTCTTCTTCTACTCTATAATAGCTCGAACCTCCCTTTAAGAGGCAAAGCTTGGGAGTACCCGTATATTTCATTCTTAGAGTGACATCTACTTCCTGCCACTCATCTTTGGGTTGGATATATCCGCTATTATCAATGTTATCGGTTTTTGATATAATAGTACCTGCTGTGCTTAAGGCATAACTCCCAAGTTTTAATTGTAGTTTAGTGACATTGGGATTTGTGGTCGGCAGATATACGTTAAATTTTATTCGATACTTTATTCCACTTGCCGAAAATGAGTTAACGGGCAGGTTGTACTCCCTTGGGTAGCTGTAAGTTAAAACCTTAAGCGAAATTTTTAGGCAGTTTGACTTATTGCCAATACTTGCGCCACCAACACATTGTATCCCCGAGTTCGAGTATGAGAATGTCGAGAGGAACGACGTTTTTACATTGTAGAATCTTGAAGTCAAAATAGTCTTAGGCGGATATTCTCCGTTCATATAGTCTTCTATGGAATAGTTCAACTTGGACGAAGTACCCTCTGCCGAAGTGAGTGGCAAAATCATCGAGCAAGAATACACAATATCTTTCTTTAATCCCTTCCAAGACAAGAAGCTCGATGCGCTGTATATGTACAATTCGTCTGGTATTGTTCCCGAGGCGACAAGCTCCAATCCCTTATAGAGCTTGAAATCTCGGTCGTCCAAAGTCATTGCTATTTTATCTCCATATTTAATTGGATTTGAAATAGGGAATAAAACTTCTCGGTTATTATCGGTACCGGTTTCACTATCGTACGAATAAATATACCCCGCGTCTAATTTACTTCCATCTGCTGAAATAGAGGGATAAAAGTAATTATAATCGGTATATACAGATGAAAATAATGTACCTCCTTTGTCTCTCGAAAGGTATGTAGTTAGAAACGTCCATTTCTTTTCACCTTGGGGAAAGTCGTCGCCTATCCCATAGCCGTATGAACCCGATATTGTAAGAGAACCCGGAGAGATTATTCCCGAACTTCCCAAAGGGGCAAGTTCGCAAACTTGCGGGACGTCGAGATTGGCTCTTGCTTGCTCTGTATCAGCCAAATCGGAAAGGTTTTCAGCCTTTTTTAGGTCAAGCTCGTGCTTTGAATCGACCTCAGATTTTGAATACACGTCGAGATTACTTCTTGCAGTCTCTTTATTAGCAAGGTCCGAAAGATTTGACGCTTTTTTTAACGCCAATGCGTCATTAGCGTCGGTTTCGGACTTTGAATATACGCCGAGGTTTGTGCGCGAAGCCGCTTTGTCTGCCAAGTCTGAAAGGTTTGCGGACTTCTTTGAAAACACCTCGTCAACATAGACTTTGTCGTAAAACTGCTCTTGGAGTTCAACTGTCGGAGCATTGTCGATTAGGTCATTTTTTACTCTGCAAGCAGTCTGTAATACGGTGATAACCTTGCCGTCGGTATTGGAATATTCCACCTCCAAAAAGGCGGAAATATATTCCTGTTCTTGGAGGGCTATTTCAATATCCTTTGTGTTAAGGGGCAACAAGACTTCCGCCCCGCCATTAGGATTGAGCGTATAGCCGCTTGCATAGGTCAAAGATTTTGGATGGCCCTTAAATCTTGCAATGGCCACCCGCAAGAAGTCGTTTTCGACAGTCAAGGCTTTAGGGCTAAATATTGTGTCCTCGCCTTTTTCCAATAAGAAGATTTCCAGTGGTTCGTTGTCTCCCTGCATAAAAACGGGAGTAGAAACCGAACGGTCTGAGGTAATACTTTGGACAAGCTTCTTATTTTCTATGTCAATGTATAGCGTCATACAAGAAATACAGAATGTCAAAAAAAGCGGAACATCAAATTAGTCTAACCGTCCAACAAACACGCCAGTAGAAGCACATAAACGCCTCTAAAAGAGCCCATAAAAAAGTTCTTGACTTCGATGTGTGTGTATAGGAGGATAGGATGCAAATGATTATATGAAAATGAGTGATATTATGAGAAGTAAGCTGTTCCCTATTTTGTTTATTGCAACTTTTGCGTCAATGTCTGTTCATGCCCGAATCTATACTATAGGACAGAATAATACAACATCCACATACGGAGAAAACATACACTTTTCTTTCGGGTCCGATTCAAGCCGACAGACTGCCACGATTGAAAACGCTTATTGGAACGGAGAGAGAACTCCTGTTGACGTTATTTTTTCAAAAGGTTCTGAAGCAGGTCAAACAGGAGAGTTCTATTTTACGACCCTCTATGTGTATGGAGACCATGAATACGGATCAGGACCTGACAAGTCCCTTAATTCCAGTTTGACGCTTAGGGACGGAGTGAAGCTTAATATGAGCGGTACAACTACTATCTCAGGTATTTTTTCAGCAACAAATGCCGAAGTCACTACAACCTATCTCAATTTGTACGCATACGGACAGTTTAATATGAATGGTGGCTCTCTAACACTAAGCGGGACTTCGACTCCATACACTCATAAAATTAGCGGCGAAATGAACCTGAACAATGTGGTGTTTACTGCGAATGACGAAGTTCTTATAGATGGCGGGAGATTTGGCAACGATGGCATCACGCTAAATATAGCTGATGTTGTTTTCTCTGGGAATACGGTATTTAATGGAACATCTCTTATTGTTGAAGATACAAACAAGCTTTCTTTGATAGATGGTACAAAAGTAAAGGTCGATTCGTTAAACGTATCTAATTTGAGTGTTTCAAGATCGGCTCAAATTGAAGTATCCTCTGCCAGCGAGCTTTCAATTAAAAATCTGAATATAATAATTGATGATTTAGCCCCATTGGAGTTTTCAGAAATTTTTAAAACATCTGATGGTGATACAATAGTTTTCTCTGCGGAATCTACAACTATTTCTGTTTCAGATTCAAGCGGGAATCTTTACGATGATGTTGTATTTTCATATGATATTAATGGTAATCTAATAGGTATAACATCGGTTCCCGAACCCGCTACTTATGCGGCAATATTCGGCGCGTTGGCGTTGGCTTTTGCGGCGTATCGCAGAAGAAAGTAGAATTTCATAACAACCAAATACAAGAAGAGCCTTTCGGAATCTCGAAAGGCTCTTTTTTACCACTTCCCGATAGGGCATTCTTCGGAAGCCAATTTTAGTTTTGCTAAGGAGCAGCCGCATTTTAGGCATTTGCCCATTCCAAGGCGGGCGGAAGCCTTCCAATATTGGCATGTATCGCAAATTGCTTGGCGTTTTGCCAAGGTTTCATCGTGTCCCGTATCGAATCTGGACGCAAATGCTGCTTGATCTTTAAATATAGAGCGAACCCGTCGGTAAGAGACATTTCCTTTGCCCGAATGTTGCGCAATCCTACCTCAATTACCTTCAAAACAAACTGTGCGTCGCTCAATTTGCTGTCGCTTGGCTTTACGTCCAGAATATTCCGAACAAATCTTGCCGAATCGACAACCGAAACGGTAGCCGACCCCAAAACTTCCTGAGCTGAATTTACTATAGTGTCCATCGTATTTAAAATACGATAGTCAAACAAAAATTTCCAAAAAACTTTTGAATTTCTTGAAATAAGCCACTTCGGCAATCGAATTGAACATTCGAGGCATGTTTCTTTTTTCAGGGCTTGGAATTTTTCCCGTTCAAGAAATCTGTTGCTATTCAAAGTATTGCAACACGGAAGCGCATATCGTATTTTAAATACTACGGTGGATTTCATAACTTTTAGGAAATGAATGTAGGTGAAGAAATTGTTGCCGAATATTTGCGCTACATTGTTGGGTGTGATGCTATAAAAAGCAACGTTCAGCTGCATTCAAACGGCGGAGAAATCGACTTGATTGGCGTAAAGGGCAGAACTGTTTATCTCTGCGAGGTTGCAATCCACATAAATGGGCTTCGCTATACGCACAAAGGCGGAACAAAAGACAATTTAATAAACAAGTTTAAGAGGATAAGGGAATTTGTTTCGGACGAAGGGTCGCCGTTTTGCAAATATACACCGAAGTATATGTTCTTTTCTCCAATCGTGAGAATACCGAAGTCCGAGAAGCGGGGGAGTCAAATACCCTCCGAATTGGTTGAGGTTCAAAAAATTCTGGGGAAGGAAAAAATCGATTTGGACTTTTATATAAACGAAGATTTCTACGCGATAATCGACGGCTTGAAGGCGGTGGCAAAGGAAATTTCATACGAAATAAAATCTCCCGTGATGAGGCTTTTTCAAATTGAATCAAGACAACATAAATAATTGCATAATATGAAAAACAACAAACAAAAAACATTTTCAACTTTGAACATTCTTTGGCGCGGCTTAGCCGCCGCGTTCTCGCTTTTTGCCATTGTGGCGGTTTCGGGGTGTGGTGAGGATTTAGACCCATATGTTAATATTGTAAAAAACTCTACATTGGAAAATTTGGACAAAACAAGAACGCTGGGGCAGGCTTTTGAGGATAATCCAGAGATTGATTTGGTGGGGTGGAAAAGTGTGGAACTTAGAAACGGTCGTATTGCGGTTGAGGTAACATATACTCCGAAGAAAAGATATGATAAAATAGATTGGAATCGTTGTAAAGACAAAGTAATACTAGCGCATGAAATTGAAGCACTTTGCGTAGAAGTGACGTTCGTGTTTTTACTTTCGGCTGATTTAGACTCTTTTAGTCTCGAATGGATAGAGGAAAAAATTACCAAGGAGAATATAGAAACGGTGATAAGAGGATTAAACGAATATAAGGAGCAAGACCCTTTTAAAAAGAATATGATACTGGATATAATTGACATAAAACCGATAACTTTTAAGAAATTCGACGAGGATAGCCTTAAGGCACACGCGATAAGGCGTATTTATGAAGGAAGACTTTATAGCTTCTCTAATCTATTTTAGGTCTTTTAAAATAACATATGTATCATAAAAATGAAGAACGTAAAGGTAGAAGATTTGCTGAATATTAAATGTGTTTGGCGTTATGTGTGTGTTGCGGTTGCGGCGTTGGCGGGGGTTGTGCTGTTCGGGTGCGATTCGTCGGCGTCGTTGATTGATCCCGTCAAGAACTCCAAATTTAAAAGTTTTGACGAGGCGCGGACGCTTGAACAGGCTTTTAAGGAAAACCCTTTTATAAAGTCGTTGGACTGGAAGGTTGTTAATCTCGAAAATGGTGACCGCGTAGTTGTTGCGACTTTTACGAATGAAAGTTTTCCGTCGAAGGAAGACCTAAAAGAGAAAGAAGGCCCCGATTTTCGCGATATGATGATAAGAAGCGGTGTAATGAACAATAGCAGTGAAATATCCTTTACATTTATTCCGTCGAAGGATTCCGAACCATGCAAATTGAAAAAAATATCGCTTGCGACAAACAAGGGCAATATTGCAAAAAGTATCGAAAAAATGAAAGCGGAAGTTGAAAAGCGCGGATACAACAACCCCGAGGTTTTTGAGAAACTAAAAAAGGAAATTGAAAAAATTGATTTTTCCGAAACAAGGGCGACGGCAAACGAAGCGGATATGAACGAAATGTTGGGCAAGGTTTACAAGAAAAAGTCGTTGTTTGCCGATTTTTAAGATTGAAATACGGGTGCGGGAGGTTGGCTTGCCGCGCTAAATAGCGGAAAGGAGTTTTCCGTTTCGGATTCACACAGCGAATGGAATTTGGATTCGGTGACGTTTGGAAGTGACGGAAATGTGTCGTTTGTTGTTGGTTCGCAGGTTGTGCCCGAGCCCGCGACGTATGCGGCGATTTTCGGCGCGCTGGCGTTGGCTTTTGCGGCGTATCGCAGAAGAAAG
>UMCT01059422.1_pt1 | contig 40590 bp, 73 predicted proteins | sample 1964291 | NCBI WGS metagenome assembly UMCT01 (sample SAMEA4835974, study PRJEB28245) | human gut metagenome | biome: gut microbiome; material: fecal sample | place: Denmark | collected 2008 | reverse complement strand
CCTATGGCATTGAGGTGGTGCTATACCGCATATACACTACATTCTTTTTAACACATGACGCATTATGCGTCTTTTTTATTGCTATTTTTTAGGCTATATGTTATGTTGATTGTGTACTTAGGAGGTATATTGATGATTGATATATCTAAGCTGATAAAGGCTGAATATGAGTACATAAGATTTAATGCCAACTTCACAGAGCGAGAATTAGAACTGTATGAGTTGCGCAACAAACAATACACATATGAAATGTGCGCCGAGTTGATGAATATGAGTGTGTCGACAATAAAACGGATAGCACATCAGGTAGACCGAAAGATAAACCGGGTGATACAATAATGACACTTTGGTGAGCTGATTATGAGCGGATAACGAACTCGTTACCGCTCTTTTTTTATGCAAAAATAGAGTTATAGGAGGTGGCTTATGATTACCGATGAAATATTGGAACGTATTTTTTCTAGGGAAGATGTGGCAAAAGTGCCACTTATATATCAATCGACAATGATACACGCAATTGATGAAGAACTTGAAAAGGAGAAAACGGATGATAGCACAGACACCTTATCAAAATATGATTTATAGTCAGCCACAAATGGCTTATACACCCCAAATGTACAATCCATGGACAACTAGACCGCAATCTCAGGTTCAGCCTATGCCAGTAGAGCAACCTCAACAAGTAATGCAGCCACAAGTAAAGCCGCTTACAGGTAAGGTTGTTCAAACTTTAGAAGCAATAACGGCAAATGATGTTCCAATGGATGGCACCGCTGCTTTTTTCCCTAAACAAGATTTGTCCGAGATTTATGTTAAAGGATGGAACGCAGAAGGGCAAATTGAAACAATCGTGTATAAGCCTGTTAGAGACACAAAACCGACACAGGCAGTAAATAATACTTTTGATGCAGAAAAATTTAAAATAGACCTATCAGAAAGCGTTACAGAGGGTATTACAACAAGATTGGATAATCTGTATTCAAAAATTGAAGAAATTGAAAGCAAACTAACAAGTTCTCAAAGAAAAAATTCGCGATCACAAAGTAAAGGTGGTGACGAAGAATGAACCCAATTAACATTTTTCAAATGATGAAAGCTGGCCCACAACAGTTTATACAGCAGATGATGGGTAATAACAACGTAATGAGCAACCCTATAGCTAGAAATGCTATGCAGATGGCTCAAAAAGGAGATTCCAAGGGTATAGAACAAATAGCTAGAAATTTATGCAAAGAGAAAGGAATTGATTTTGATAAAGCCTTTTCAGATTTCAAAAATCAATTCCCTTTAAGATAATTAATAGTATTCCCAATAGTAACCTTTGCATTTTTTGAACTGGTGTTTACAACACCTATGAATAGATGTTTTTGATACATTGTATTTTAAACATGCATCAGAAATACAGTCGAACTTTTCAATTAATTTTTTATTTGAATCGTAAACTGCTACACCAATAGGACTAGATTTTCTTAGCTGTTCAAGTCTGTTTGAAATGTCATTCTTATCAAAAACAAATATTAAGCCGTGAGTTGTTATACCATTACCATCACAGGTACTTCGGATTGAACTGATTGGTATTTTGTTTGCCTTTGAGGCTTCAACAACGCTTTCGTACGAATCAAGAAATACTCCATTAAGGTTGTATTTATAAACTTTTCTTTTCCATAAGGCTTTTGAACCGTATTCATTATTATACTTTTTGGTACACCACTCAAGATTTGAAACTGTATTGTTTTGTTTATTTTCGTCTTTGTGGTTTACACATTCATAATTATTAGGATTGGGGATAAAGGCTAAAGCTACAAGCCTATGGACTTTAAGCGGATAGTACTTTTGATTTTTTGATAACTTGATACATTTGTATCCACCACGGTTTATAAAGGGTTTCATAATTTTTCCTTTAATATGGGAAACATTACCACGATGAATGATACATCTTGGCAAAGATTTTACATTGCCAAGATTACTTACTTGATAAATGCCCTCAAAGTTTGGGACATCTTTCCAAATTTCTTGCATAAAAATAACACCTGTCCTTTCAGTGTGAAACGTCCTACCGGTAATGTACGGAAACTGTTAGGACAAACAGCTTATCGGGAGCTACCCTATCCGTACGAATATATTATAACACATTTTAATTAACTTTGATACTAATTCTTGCAAGATTAAGTATATATAAAATTCAGGAGGTAAAAATTATGTTTAATTCAAATTGCGCAAGCGTACCACTTGTAGCGAATGTCGACGGAAACAACGGAAGTGGCTTTTTCGGTGACGGCGGTGCATGGTGGATAGTTGTATTTGTATTATTCATTGCCTTTGGCGGCTGGGGCAACGGCTTTGGCGGTTTCGGAGGCGGTGGGAACAACGGAGTAGGAGCGGAAATTCAGAGAGGATTTGATAATTCAGCAGTTATCAGCAAATTAGACGGTATTTCTAACGGGCTTTGTGATGGATTTTACGCCATGAACAACAGCATGCTTACTGGTTTCAATGGTATTAACACAAATATCATGCAGACAGGCTATGGCATTCAGCAGGCTATCAATGCTGATACAGTCGCTAATATGCAGAATACAAATGCATTACAGGCGCAACTTGCAAACTGTTGCTGTGAAACAAGAGAAGCTATCCAAGGTGTAAACTACAACATGGCAACTAACACTTGTGCTTTACAGAATACAATGAACAATAATACAAGAGATATTATTGACAGCCAGCAGGCAGGAACGAGGGCAATCCTTGATTTCTTAACACAGGATAAGATAGCAACACTTACAGCAGAAAATAATGATTTACGCAGAGCCGCTTCACAGGATAGACAGAATGCACTTCTTACTACTGCAATGACGGCACAGACAAGTCAGATTCTTGACGCAGTAAGGCCAACACCAGTTCCTGCATATCCAGCAGCCTCACCTTGCGGGCTGGGTAATTGGTCACCAAATGTGTTAGCAAATGGCTATAACAATGTTTGCTGTGGTTGCAATGCAGGCTGTGGCTGCTAAAAGTAGCAGCTACGTAAAAACGAATAATTGAGTATCTTAATTGAGTTGAACTCGATTTTAACCGATTTAACCGGTTTTAACCGATTGAACATGATTATGTCTGCTATGCAGTATTACTTTTTAACCCAAGGGCAGACTGAAATATGTTTGCCCTTATTTTGTGAAAGAGAGGTAAAGACAATGGAAATAACAGGGATTGCATTACAAACAGTTTCCGCAGGCGAAGATGTTGCATTTACAGAAACACCGGTATGTGGCACTAAATGTATAGTTCACAGACAGGGAAGCGGGATTATCAAGCTAAGAGGCATTACAAATCAGTGCAAGGCAAGATTTTTAGTATCCTATAGCGGTAATATTCAGATACCAACAGGTGGTACAGTTGAAGCTATCTCACTTGCTATTGCAGTTGATGGAGAACCTTTACAGTCAACACGAATGATTGTGACCCCAGCCGCAGTTGAGAATTTCTTTAATGTGTCGGCACAGGCTTATATTGATGTGCCTTGCGGTTGTTGCAGTACAGTAGCGGTGCAGAATACATCGGCACAGGCTATTGAAGTGCAGAATAGTAACTTAATCGCAGTAAGGGAGGCTTGATGATATGCATAAATGGGCTAAACAGATAATGGAATGTGTCAAGGCGAAAGTTGAAGCAATCGGATTGGATAATTTCGAGGGACAAAACCTTGACGATTTAAAGGATTTTACAGAAATAGCGAAGAACATAGCTTGCTTTGACAAGGATTACAGAATTGTTGAAGCTATGGAAAAATCAGAAGATAATGAGGACATTATGCGTATGGTTGAACAGTACGAAGATTATCCAGATAGAAGATTCTATGATAACTACCGCTATGCTAATGGCAGATTTGCGCCGAAAGGCAGAGGAACAAGGCGCGGTTATATAGAGCCTCCTTACTATCATCAGATGCCAGACGATTATAGAACATGGGAAGATAAGCCAGTGCAGGAAAGAATGAGAGACCTTGACCGCATGAGTGGTAGAATGCACTATACAGAGCCGATGACTGCTACAAGAGACAGCAGAGAAGGCAAAAGCGGCATGATGAGAAGATCATACATCGAAGCGAAAGAAATGCATAAGGATAAAGACACAACTATGCAGGAACTTGAGAAGTACCTCAAAGGAGTTAGTGAGGACATTACAGATGTGATCGGCAGCATGACCCCGGAAGAGCGGTCGATGCTTAAATCCAAAATGTCTACACTTGTAACAAAACTGTAACAATTACACATGATGTATATAAGCGTGAGGGAGTGCAAAGTCGCTCTCTTGCGTTTTAAGGGGGCATATAGATTGAATTTTGAATTAAATAGTATTCAATGGCAAATTGTATGGGTAGACAATAAAAGTTCACTATTGAGCCGTACAGATGGCTCTATGAGTGTGGGAGTAACAGACATGAATACCCACTGCATATACTTGGCTAAAAGTTTGCATGGTGCATTTTTGCGTAAAGTGATTATACATGAACTATGTCATTGCGTTTGCATGTCATATAACATATATATGCCGATAGAACAGGAAGAGATGCTGTGTGACTTTGTTGCTACATACGGCGACCAAGTATTTGATATTGTTGATATATTAACAAGATATATGGGAGATAGAATGTATGGATAACATAGATAAGATATTAAAATATATAAGACGAACTAACCCAGAAATGACCCGGCAAAAGCTGATAGAAGAGTTAGGGCAATCGCACTATCTTGCCAAAGCTCTTGTTATTGTATCAAATCAAAAATAAAAATTAATTTTTCAAAAATTCTTATAAAAAAATATTCGGATTAATGTATACCCCCCCCTATCAAATAATTCTGAAAATTTCGGACGGTCAAAAAATTTTTTCTCGGCTTTTCCTCAATTTCATGCGAGTTTTGTTCAGATTTTTGAACAGAATCGAAACACTTCAACGTGGTGAAGTGAGGCATAACCCAAACCGGGATCAGCCACACGGCGAAAGAATACCGCCGACAGGCTTATAATATGCCATTGTCTCCGCGATAGTTTTTTGTTTACTGCTTTGCGTGTCGCTGTTAATAGATTTCACGTCCATACATTCAAAAAGCCTTAAAACGCAAATAAACGCGTTGTTATCTTTGCTCATACAACAGCAATATAAACCGAGCGAGATCCACCACCAAAAAACGGCAGCAGACAGGTGCAATTAATAAGCCGTAACATATGATATAATTGCATAGAATTGTATAAACAATTCACACAATTAAATATAACTGTACAGTTAATAAGGCTATACATGAACAGCATAGCACACAGGCGCCGACATAGCAATATTATATTATCAAAGATCAGAAAGCCGCCCGACTGGAATTGAACCAACCACGACCCGCCAGGAACGGCAAAAGGGCGCAACCTGTGCGCCCCCTTTTTTCTACAATAATTCTTTTTGCTCTTGTTCTTCTGTTAGAACTTCGCAATTATCAACGTATACAGCGCAATCAAAGCCATCACCATCAAGGTACCATATACATGTTTTCCCACTGCGACAATCCGACAAAACAATGACGTCATTGTTTATTAATTCTTGTATTTCTTCGGTTGTTTTCCCCGAGAAATTTAATTCCTCCAATGCGGTGTTAATTGCTTTCTTTTCGTTTTCTGTAACGTTTCTACAGCCTTGCCAATTTAACATATTCTTTACCTCCTTATTTTTAAAAAATAAATGATAAAAAATATAATTTATCTACATAAGTAGAAATTATATTTAATTTATCATAATAATATAATAATTTCAATACTTAATCATAATTTATTGTAAACTGCGGAAAATATAAATTAATTTCCGTTGAATCCTTGGCAGTAAAATCGCCAATGATGTTATTATTTTTGTAGATCCAACCCCAGTAATTACAAGTTAAATCATTAAAAAATATTCTGATCTTGTCCGCATCCGTAGCATGACCGTTGTGCATGTCAATTTTCATTTGCGTGTTCTCCTTTCTATGCGTTTGCTTCTTTCCTTAATATTTCGATACACTCATTTTTTGAATGCTCACCGTAAAATTTCATAGGCTTATGAAATGCCTTTGCAAGTGCGAAATTTTCATGATTCTGTAAAAATAAATCCCGGATTTCTAGAAATGTCTTTTTGTGGTTTTCATACTGTTCTTTTTTCATTTTTTATTATCTCCTTTTGTTTATTATTCCATCGGGAAGCAGCAAGGGGCGGAATCGAACCGCCCGAAATTCCTTTAATTCTTGCCGATTTTATGAGAATGCCCGGCGGGCTATCTCGTCTAATATTTTCTTTTTGTTCTCAGCCGTTGGAGCAAGAAGCCAACTTGGAACAACAACATAATTAACACATTTAACGCCGTTTATGCTCCTTTCCTGTCTCTCCACCTGTGGGTTAAGGTCCATTGCACCGGTGTAAACGCCCTCACCGTCCAGCCTTGTAACATCAACGGCGATGTATTCCGCCTTTCCTCTGCGTCCTCTTGACAGCTCAACAATTATCTTGTTGCCGTTTTTATCCAGATCAGTAATTTCCTCTCTGTAAATTTTGCCGTCGTGCTGCGCTCTTATTTCCTCTGTGTAGTTTCTCATGTTGTTACCTCCTAAAATATATTGTTTTCGGTCTGCCATCATCAGAGCCGGGAGACCGTCCCCGGCTGACGCTCCGAAAGTTGGAGCGTTTCGGCTAAAATTTGAACATGTCCGCCGGTGCAAGAATTGAACCACCGGCGCACTTAGCATATATGAGACATTCCCTACCTTTTTCAAATGACATGTAAAATTCACATGTCACGGCGTTTTTTGGATCGCCGGGGCCATATATAATCGGATCGCCGGGATCACATTCCTTTTTTATTCTTTGTGCGATCTGCTCCGGTGTTGCCTCGGCTGCTTTGTAGCAGTCTAACATAATGTTATATGTTGTCTTGCTGATCTGCTCCCATTTTGGGGCACATCCTGTTGGTGTGTTGTGATAATATCTCATGTTTTTATACCTCCTTAACAATGAAATCATGTTCAATTGTTCTGATCTGATCTTTGTTTGCTTTTATCTCTCCGATATAACTTTTTGTTGCTCTGTCATAAATTTTAATTATTCTCATTTTTTTATTCTCCTTTGTATTTTCTGCCTTGCTATCCACCAGGCACCGGCGGCAAGCGCTTGCAAGTCGTCAATGTCTGTCATGTGGAATTGTCAAGGTGTTTTATGTTCCTTTCGATAGTTCAATAATACTCTAATATTAGAATATTGTCAACACTTTTTTATTCTATTTTTAGAATATTTTTTGCTTGACTTTTGACGTTGCTATATATATAGTAGATACATACTCAGCCGGGTAGAATTACTATATATAAGGAGGTGCGCAGATTGATAAAATACAAAGTAGATATATTTAAACTGTTAAAGGATCGCGGATATAATCAAACGAGAATTCAAAAAGAAAGATTGCTACCAGCGCAGACGGCGCAGAACATTAAAGCCGGTAAGAGCATCACTCTTGATACTCTTAACAAAATATGTGTGATGTGCAAATGTCAACCGGGGGATCTGGTGGAGGTGATCCCGTCAGATGAAGAAAAATTAAAATATTACTAAAAACATGTTGACATTATTCTATTATTAGAGTAATATATAGCTAACAGATAAAGCAAAGGACAACCGCCAGAGGCGGAGAAAGAGAGGAACAAAAATGAGAATCGAAGGAATAGGAGTTATAAGCAAAAATAAAGCACTGTCAATATTGACAAAAGAAGGCCGCGAGGCGGTAAAATCCGGGGAGATCACAATTGATGAGCTTGGCGAAATGTACAAGCTGGAGCTTGTGAAGAAAAATTCAAAAGTTGGAAATATGGGCGATACATTCCGGGAATCATATAAATACCGGAAGAGTTAAAAAAGCAGCTGACACCGGAGCAGATGGGAAATATAACACGGCTAGAATTATGGCTAGTGCCGCGAATGATTTTTATAACAAGTAAAAAACATTGTCGAACTTTGTCACACAATTATTATTGATATAATAGCCGTGTTTTTTTATGCTTATTATAAAAATGTTGGAGGTATAGAAAAAGTGTTGGAACGTGGTCATTGCTATAAATTAAATATAAAGAGCTGTCAAACAATGATAAAGGAGTATAACAGGGCAGCACAGAAAAGTGGATTGCCCCCGGCGTCTATGTGTGATGTGTTCGCAATTTTTGAAGAGGAAAACAACCGGGCGCGCTGCGTGCTGGATTTGGGGCCTTATGCGCATGTATGCGCTAGCGTTTGCATAGATCAGCTTGAGCAGCACAAAGCCGGGCGGCAGAATGACGGGAGCTGGAACTATCCAACATTGTTCAATCTGTCAGAGCGAGAGGCGATAAAGGAATATAACAGAATGTGGGACCAGATCGCAAACTGGCCATAAAAATCAGTGTTGACAAATAAATAAAATAATGGTATATGTTTTGTTGATGTTTTTTATTCATATCTAAACACTAAAGAGGTATTAACCGCATAGAGTATATTTAACTGTATTCTATGCGGTTTTGTTATAGCTAGAGAGGAGGCGGAGCCATGGAGAGCAGCCAGGAGGTAGAAATATTTGACAATGAGATAGATATGTACTTACAAGAGTTTTGTGACATTCACAAGCCGCCTATTGATGATCTAACAAACTGTCCACAGAATTTGTGGTCAGGCGCTATGATGTATATATATAGACGCATGCTCAAAGGTACAGATAGATTATTGAATAATAATAATATATATATGTCTAAGGGTGCTATATATTCAAATATGTATGATTATAATAAATGTTTAGATATATGCGATTATTATATATATATTTGTGGTTTATATAATAAAGTGCCATCAATAATAGACTATTGTCATTTGACTGGTATTGATAATGACACAATAACAGAGTGGGGAAAGGATAAGCCAAGCCACCCGCGGACAAGAATTTACAAAAAACTTCGCGGTTTTCGTGAGAATTGTCTGACAAATCGACTAATTGACACAAAACAGGCGGTTGGCTTAATTGCGATACAAAACAGGGAATATGGCTGGAATGATGCCAGCGGGGCTGCTGCCGGAGGTGCCACAATCGCTCTAACTGCCTCAGATGTGCGCAAATTGTTAGAGTCAAATTGTGCCAAACTTCCAGACAATTCAGCACAGGCGGAGACCATAGATGTTGATTGTACCGTGTCAAATTGTGTTAACAATTCAAACAATTTAGGACAGGCTGAAAACGTAGGAAATAAGGCACTTTTTGACGGTAACAACACGGAATAAACACATAACTGTGCGTGAAACGTGGGTTTTGCGAATAGATACAAAGGCATAAGCGACATAATAGTAAATTGTGCGAACAATTAAAACAATATTGGCACTTAGACAAAATGAGTGCTAGAAAAGAACGCTGGAGGGGGTGGGGGTGTGACAGGATCCTAGGAGAGCCCCTACTAAGCCCCCCAAATATTTTTAAAATAAAAAAGGCCTTATCAGCCACATATAAATATATCAAGTATAAACCTACACATAATGATAAAACAAATAAGCATAGGGTTGATGAGAATATATGATTGATATACCTGTTATAGACATGTGTAAAACAGGCCAAAACATAGTACATTATCGAAAACAACAAGGACTAAGTGTTAAGGATTTACAAAACATACTTAGATTTACAAATCAAAATGCGATATACAAGTGGCAAAAAGGAAGATCAATACCTACAGTTGACAATCTGATAATTTTGTCAGCACTGTTTAAAGTCCCAATAGATGATATAATCGCAATTCAGAAAAAAATATAGACAAAATCCAAATAATGTGTATATAATACATACATAATAGTTATCTATCGGTCAGATAGATATTCTTTAATCACATCAGACAAAACTATAAAATCCCCAAAAGGAACAAAATGAACGGAATTGAATATCAGATGGCTGCCATGCGTACAAATGATGGCAGGAATAGAGATAGACTTCTTAATGCTGTTTCAACAACAAATGGAATAGACGTTGCTGAACTGCTTAATGGTGTTATAGGTCTTACAGGCGAGTCGGGAGAAGTTGCCGACCTTGTTAAAAAGGGCGTATTTCACGAAAAAGGCATAGACATAAATCACTTGAAGAAAGAATGCGGTGATGTAATGTGGTATGTTGCCATGATCTGTGATGCAAGCGGTTTCACCCTTGATGATGTTATGCAGACGAACAAAGAAAAACTTGAAAGTAGGTATCCGGAAGGATTTGACACTTGGAGAGCCAACCACAAACAGGAGGGCGACATATGATTGAACTTATCATTTTGCTTTGGATTGCAATAAAACTTAATGCCCCTGTTTGGATATATATATTGTTGGGTATAGTTGCTTTAATTAAGGCTGTGGCGTTTGGAATAAATCTCAGCAAGGATAACTAAGCATTGGGAGGTAATCACTATGGCAAAAGATAAATGCAGCAATTGTGAATACTGCATAACAGAAGATGGTGATAAGGTTTGTAACAATCAGAATAGCGAATATTATTCAGATTATGTTGAACCTGGACATGTATGTTTGGATTATGAGGGCAAAAACAATGAGTGTGACTGATGATATTCTGAAAACTGACTACAGTTTACAATTTGATGAAAAACGCAAGGCTTTAGTGGTTCAAAGTCATTATAAGTATGGCAGAGCTGGAAGAAATTTTGCTACAGGCAATGTTGACGCAATAGGCAGCCTTGAAAAATGCCTTGCAAAGTTTAAAGAGACAGGAAATACGGAATATCTTCTTGATGTTGCCAATTATGCTATGTTCAGATATATGTGGCCGCAAAGTGGAGAATACTTTAAACATACTGACAGTGATGAATCAGCCGGAATAGTCGGTATGAGTGTTAATGAAATGGAGATATACAAATAGGGTTATCGCCAAGTGGTAAGGCACAGGACTTTGACTCCTGCATCCGTGGGTTCAAATCCCACTAGCCCCGCTACTAAGTATAGGCAGTTGTCGCAAGTAGCCTTTCCACCTATACAGTCCACCATGACTAACCATGGGAGCCTTGAGACCATACAAGGCGAATGTGAATGATTAGCTCAGTTGGGAGAGCAATAGATTTTTAATCTATGGGCCATGGGTTCGAGTCCCATATCGTTCATGCGGTTAAGGTTTTCAAATTCTTTTGCCTTGACCGGACAAATGTTTGTTTCATTTGTGCTCCTTTCACTCACTAGCGGAATGCTGAATAAAGGACCGTCACCAGGTCCGGTGAGTGTTTTGCGAAAATCAGCCTACAGAATGCCAACTGTAGCCGTATAGGCGGTCGAATACTCCTCCCAGAGTAAATAATCACAAGCCCCGGCATGCGGCTATGTAGTATGCCGTATGTATAATGACGCGGAGTAGAGCAGTCTGGCAGCTCGCTAGCCTCATAAGCTAGAGGTCATGGGTTCAAATCCCATCTCTGCCATTTGTTAAATGTTATTACGAGGTGAAAATATGGCTAAAGGCACACATAGATGTGATCCGGATAAGTTTTCGGAGGCAGTAGCAGAATATATGGCTGGTAGAGTTACACAGGCTAAAGCTGCACGAATAGCCGGAATGAGTACTCCGACCTTTTTGAAATACCTCAATATGCTATTTAGCGGAGAACCATTTCCGGACACGTTGTTTGTTTTTGAAGATGAGGAGAAGTAAAAGTGTGTAGATTTTGCAATGGCAAACGTCAAAAGATAGAAAATGGTTATACATACGGAAATGCAATGATAGTTGGCGATACACATAACTGACATCTGTCCTACGACAATAGTGGAAACGAATATGGGTCGGGGCAGTTTGACATAAATTATTGTCCTATTTGTGGCAGGAAGTTGGTGGAGGAATGATAGTTAATATTGATGCTAGTGTATATGTTATGAATAGAAAAGGCTTCAGAGGAGTTCTCAAAATAGCGTCAAAGGCTGTTAAATTTGGCATATATGCCGTAGTTAAGGATGACAAAGCAATTATGCTAAACGAGAAATATGAAGATATAGGTAGTCTTAAAAATGCAGTTGCAGAATATAAAAAGCATGGGTTTAGGGTGTATTGGAATGAGAAATAATAATGACGGTGGAATATTTGCCACAATCATGGGAGAGATTCAATGAAACATGAAAGAGAATGGCACACTTGTGATAGGTGTGGAAAAGAAATAACCACAGAAACAATGGGGATAATAAATTTTTCTGAATATGGTACTTCCCCAAATGAAATTCCATCCTTTGGTCTTGATGATGAAAGAGGAAATATTATAATTTGCGCTTTTGAACATGTAAATAAAAAGTATGAATTATGTTCAAAATGTGAGAAGAATTTTGAGAGGTTTATGAAGAATGAAAACACTAATTAATTTTGTTAAAAATTTAAAAACATTTTATCAATTTTACAGAGATTATGAATACGATGGCAATGTTTGTCGATTTATAATTGAGAACTATCAAGAAGTTTTATGCAACCGTACAAAGACGATGAGCAAACCTACATATTATGCAAAAAGTGTTATTGCTCAAATGGATAGGTGGTATGAAGATAGTTGGAAATCTATGTATAAATGTGAACCATTTGAGACGGCAGAAGAAAAAATTATGATAAAATCCAATGGCGAAACTGCACAAGTGTTTATTGACGGCAAAAAAGTAAATTGCACGGACATGGAGTTACATTTTATTGGTCATGCAAACCAAAGTCCAATGATTAAAGTTAATGCACGATGGCATAAAACGGATGAAAACGGAAACACAATTCTGAATGAGGATAAAACCGCCATATTGACAGAGGGAATAAAGATAAATTGTTAGGAGTGATATTATGAAAATATCAGAGATGAATAACTGTATTGAGAAAATGCGTGAGTGTTACAAATTTAAAGATGATGAAACAGAAATCCGCATAGGAGATATTAAAAGCATCTCCAGTAGATATGTGGCTGTTTGCACAAAAGATGATAATGGAACTCAAATTGAAATGACAAGGTATGCAGATGAATTAGTAAATGTTTAGTTATTGATTATCAGTGGAAAGGAATTTTTATGAAAAAATTTTTTAAAATCATTATTCCCACTATTGTTATTGTTATTAGCATTGTTGCACTGATATTATTTTTAAATTGGGTTAATAAAACCGAAAAATACGAATGCGAAATAGAAGAGATACAAAGTGGAATTTACGCTAGATACCAAAGTACAGTTTCACGCGCCCCTGCTTACAACTATGAGATAATTACAGTTTGTATAAACAGACAACTGATAACCTACAATGGAAGTGTTGAATTTATTTTTACAGAAGATGAGAACAAAATCGAAGTTACAGAAAAACCCAATATGGTTCGCAACGATAAAATCATCGTCTATACTTCAAAAGACAGTGTTGAATACTTAGGAACTGTAGGAATTGGCAAATAAATATATTACCGGCTACAGATTGATTGTAGCCGCTACCCTAGAAAAATTATAGGCAGAGGCCATAGCACCTCTGCTTTTTAGCGAGGTGCTATTTTTTATGTCTGAATTACAGAATTTGATTAAGGATTGTGAAAAGTACATAGATATTCGGGGCATAGACGAAACAATCATCAATGCCTATCTTGATACTTGCCAACTAGCCCAAAATGATGGTGATATCACTACAATGCTTGAATGTACGGCAAGGTCAAAAGCAATCGTGAATCAATTTTGTTTGAAACAATTCGGAATGGATATATGGGAAATAGAGAAATTCGCCCAGGCAAACAAGACAGAGATAGAGCTTGTCAATCAATATTATTCAACACTTCTTACGGAATCCAATGAAGTATTTGAAAGCTTTATGCTGTATTTGGAGCGCAAAAGACCGATAGAAGAAAGATTTTATCAACCTAGAATAAATCCGTTGAGACAAGTGGCAAATGGAATACAAGACCTTGTAGATGATAAACTAGACGAATTATTTGTTAACTGCCCCTCAAGAATTGGAAAGACACAAATAGTGAAATTGGGTTTTTTGTGGTATGGGTCAAAATTCCCTGAACAATCTAATTTGTATACTGCATATTCTGACAAAATAACTGGTGGATTTTACGATGGACTTTTGGAAATTATTCTTGACCCAACATATACATACGGAGAAATGTTTCCTAAAAACGTTGTAAAGAGACCTATTACAGATGGTAAAGATACCACTATAGATATTATTAGAAAAAAGACATACCCAACATTCACAATGAGGTCTATTTATGGAACTCTGAATGGAGCGTGTGATTGTTCCGGTATGGCTGTTGATGATGATTTATTTAGTGGTATTGAAGAAGCACTGTCGGAAGATAGACAAGCTACCGTGTGGGGAAAGTTTGACAACAATTTTATGAAACGTCTTAAACGTAAAGCAAAACTAATAAATATGGGTACAAGATGGGCTCCTGGAGATGTACAGGGGCGTAGGCTTAATTTGTTGCAAAATAACCCGGAATATGCACAGAGACGATGGAGAGCAATAATCATACCAGCCCTGAATGAAAATGATGAAAGTAATTTTGATTATCCATATAATCTTGGATATTCTACACAGGATTACTTGATGATAAGAGCATCTTTCGAGGAAAATGATGATATGGCCTCATGGTATGCGCAAGATCAGCAAACGCCTATCGAAAGACATGGAGCATTGTTTAGTACAGATAATATGCAGTTTTTTAATCCAGAAGATTTACCAGATAGAGCTCCGGATAGAATATTTGCAGCAGTTGATCCTGCCTATGGTGGTGGCGATTTTGTAGCTATGCCGATTTGCTATCAGTATGACAATAATTATTATGTTACCGATGCTGTTTACAACGATGGAGATAAAGAAGTCACAATACCAGAAGTTGTTAATCGTATTGCTTGGCATTTACGAAAGTGGGCTCCGAAAACGGCAGAAGTCCACTTTGAGGAAACAAAAACAACCGCGGAATATAGAATACTTTGCGAAAAGGAATGGTCTAAAGTTGGCGCAATGGTTAATGCAACTCATGATCCAGCTCCAAATACCATATCAAAGTTAGATCGAATTAGAAATCATGCACCAGACATAAGAAAACTGTATTTTATTGATAGAAAACATAGAACCAAGGAATATAATAAATATTTTCAAAATATTATTATGTATAAAACAGAGGGAAAAAATAAACATGATGATGGTGTTGACGCGACTGCACAGCTTTGCGATATGATTTATGGAATCGGGGGCGAATATGCAATTGCAGAACCTGCATTTAATCCATTTAGGAGGTATTGATTAGTGGAAACAAAGGAATACTTGCAACAAATAGGCAGATATGACCGACTTATCAATAATAAGCTAGTGGAGCTTGCACAGTATAGATCTATGGCTTGCAGTGTATCAGCAGTCAAAAATGATGAAAGAGTGCAGTCATCACCTAGCTATGACACCATGGACAAAATTGTGTCTAAAATTGAGCAAATGGAAAATGAAATAGATATGCTTGTTGATAGATACATAGACAGCAAACGAATAATTATATCCCAGATAGATAGCATGTCGGACGAAATGACTTATCAGATATTATTCTCAAGATACGTTGAGCAAAAGACTTTTGAAAAAATGGCAATAGAGATGAACTATTGTTACAAGCAAATCATACGAAGACATGGTAAAGCATTACAGGAATTTGAGAAAAAATGGGGAAACACATATAAGTAGTCCTTAAATGTCCTAGAATGTCCCATAAAACATATTATATAATATATCATGAACAAGTTGATTGATAAACGCTTTGTTTTTTCTCATACTTTTTCAAACCTCATAAACCCTTTGGAGGCACCAGTAGCTTTACTGGTGCTTTTTTAATGTAAAAGGAGGTACAAACAATGAACGGAATAGATATTAGTGCCTGGCAAGGCGATGAAAATATAGATTTAAGCAAAGTTCCTTTTGATTTTTGCATTGTCAAAGCAACTGAGGGAACAAGCTATAAGAACAGATACTTTACAAGTCACTGTAACAAAGTCCTGAGCAAGAAAAAACTGTTAGGTGCGTATCATTACGCCAACGGCGGTGACGTACAGAAAGAGGCTGACTACTTCCTTGCATATGTCAAGAAGTATATTGGCAAAGCCGTTCTTGTGCTTGACTGGGAGGCAAAGAATAACCCTCTGTTTGGTGTCAAAGATTTGGAATGGTGCTTACAGTGGTGCAGCTACGTACAGAAAAAGACCGGCATCAAACCGCTTATCTACATCCAGAAGAGTGCTATGAACGCCGTAAAAAAGGCTGGATATGGCCTGTGGGTGGCTCAGTACCCAGACTATGTTGAGACTGGTTATCAGGAGCATCCGTGGAACGAGGGAGCTTATAACTGTTTACTCAGACAGTACACATCAGTTGGCAAACTCTCTGGCTATAACGGCAGCCTTGACCTCAACAAAGCATACATAAGTGCAGCATCATGGCGCAAGCTGGCTACTAAGGCTGTGAAGATTGCCACTATTAAGCCGGTAAAGAAGAGTGTTAATACGATCGCAAGGGAAGTGCTTGCCGGCAAGTGGGGCAATGGTGCTGATCGCAAGGCAAGGCTCACCAAGGCTGGTTATGACTACAACAAGGTACAGGCTGCAGTAAACAAGCTCGTTAAGGCATCACAGATGACACAGGATAAGATCATCAATGCGGTTGCACATGAGGTCATTGCTGGTCGCTGGGGCAACGGACAGGAACGTATCGATAGGCTTAAGGCGGCAGGCTATGATCCTGATAAGATTCAAAAGAGAGTAAATGAACTCATGAAGTAGGAGTTAACATGAACAGATTACATTTGCAAGACCTTGTAAGAGGCCACTACGGTAGAAAAATAGCATATACCAATGTAGACACCATTACACCGGATAATATTGTGAATGTAGTCGGTGAGTGCATAGGAGTATTTAACTGGAATAAGCCAATTATAAAGTATTTATGGAATTATTACAAAGGCGACCAACCAATAAGGTACAGAACTAAAGTAATTCGTGATGATGTAATCAATTACATCGTAGAAAATCATGCATATGAAATTGTGCAGTTCAAGGTCGGACAGACATACGGGGAACCAGTACAGTATATCAGCCGTAAAGATGATGACGCGATCAATAATGCAGTTGACGATCTAAATGATTACATGGTAGACGCCTGTAAGCAAGATAAGGACATAAAGGCTGGCGAATGGCAATCTGCCACTGGTACAGCCTTTAAAGCTATCCAATTCAACCCAAACGGTGATGTGCCGTTCAGGATTGTTACACCTTGTCCGCTCAATACCTTTATCATATACAATAGCAGCACTGAGGAACCGATGGTTGCTGTCACAGAACTTAAAGACAGTGATGGTAAGTGGTATAAGCAATGCTACACAGCCACACATGAGTGCAAGATATATAACAGTACGGTCACAGGCTGGAAATTACACGCTTACGGAGATATACCGATTGTTGAGTACCCTAATAATCATGAAAGAATAAGTGACATAGAGCTTGTAATAGATATGCTTGATGCAATCAATAATATGCAATCCAACAGAATGGATAGCATAGAACAGTTTGTGCAGTCTTGGATTAAGTTTGTTAATTGCGATGTTGATAAGGACAAGTTTAAATCTATGAAAGAAATGGGCGCCCTAGTTGTAAAATCAACCAACGGTGTCAACAACGCTGATGTAGATGTTATGTCGCAAGAACTTAATCAATCTCAGACTCAGGTTGCCAAAGACGATTTATGGGATAACGTTCAGACAATTCTTGCAATTCCAACTAAGCAAGGTAACACCGGTGGAGATACGCAAGGAGCTGTCGAGTTGAGGAACGGATGGGATTTTAGCAAGACACGAACAAAGTTAAAAGACCCGCTTGTTGCAACATCAGAAAAACGGCTTGCTAAACTTGCGCTTAATGCAATCAGACTGTATGCAGATGATTTGAAGTTGACAGTTAGAGATTTTTCAGTGCAGATAAACCATAGCCCACAGGATAATATGTACACCAAAGCTCAGACTCTGGTTGTTCTACTGCAGGCTGGAATACATCCACTTGTCGCAATCAAGACTGTTGGATTGTGGGGGGACGCAGAAAAGACATTTTTACTGTCTAAAAAATACTTGGATAAGATATATCTAACTATAGAGAATGCAGAACAGCAAGAACAAAAAGCACAAGAGATAATAGATAATCTTGGCAACGGAGGTAATAACAATGGTGACTAGATATACGGTAGTCCAAGACGGACAGGTATATGAACCAGGTGATAATGTACCTGATATGGGTAGCATTACCGCATTAGAGTCTAAAGGAAATTACAGAGAATACAACGCTTTGTCTAAGGATATAGATAAGCTACCAACATACGTGTCACTTGGTAGTTCGTGCTACATGATAGACACAACAGACTTATATAAGTTTGACGGCAAGAGTTGGATAAAACAGGAATAGAGAGGTGCGCACATGAATGCAGAGGAAGTATACGCATTACTCAATAAGAAAATTAAAAAGGGCGGTATCTATAAATGCGGCACTCAATTCCCTTGGGCAATATCGTATCACAACAGCGGTAGTGCTAATTATCCACTTGCTACTGTTATTATCAACAATGCTTACATAAACAACGGCGTAAGATTCGCACAACTTTCTGCATCTAGCTTAGGAAAAATTAAAGCAGTATTCTCCAACTGCTATGCCCCTAACGGAACAACATCTATCCCTAGCGTTGTTGAACTAACTACATGGAATATCGCTAAAACGTAAATTCATAGGCTCAATATTTTGTGTAACTAAAGGAAGCTTTTGTTACTTGAATTGTTGGAACAGGTTTGACAAAGCGAACTGGGGTTACTTAAGGTAGCAAGAAAGGTGGTAAGCAATGATAGTAAGAGCAGAAGAACCACAGCAAGAAGTTGTTATAAAAATAGATACCAAAGGAATAGCATGGGTGTACTTGTGTCTTAATGAAAGAGTTAAGACAGAGGAATATGCAGAACCCGGAAAGCAGTCAAAAACACATACATACTATGAATATGATGGAACACAGTTTCATGCTCCTGTTGAAAGTCTTGACCTTAAAGACATCAATAACAATCCTCAGAAGTATGACGGCTATGAGCCAGCCAAAATACCGTCTGATATTGAGCGTATAGACGCACAAGTAACATATACGGCAATGATGACTAACACACTGCTGACGGAGGAATAGCCTATGTACGAAAAAATAAAAAAATGGTATCAAGTCTATCATATATGGACTGCTGAAATGGTTAAGCAAGCCTATAATAAAGGACTGATAACAGAAGAGCAATACAACAATATAATCAATGGAAATTAGCAATCACGTTTGTGGTTGCTTTTTTTATACAAAATTTCGCAAGTGCCGTGAGCGTAGAAAACGGCAATGTCAATCGGTGGCGTTGCACCGTATAAAAACGTAGACATACGGAGGTAATCAATGAAAAGAGAAGATTTAGTATCAATGGGTTTGACCGATGAGCAGATCGAAAAAGTCATGGCTGAAAATGGTAAGGACGTTCAATCTGCTAATGCAAAGGCAAATAAGAACAACACAGAACTTGAAAGACTCAAAGCTATCGAAAAAGAGTATGAGGATTTAAAGGGGCAGAGTATGTCTGAGTCAGAAAGAAATGCCAAAGCTCTTGAAGATGCTCAGAAAAAAATAGCAGAGCTTGAAAAGACACAGGCAATTGCAAGCCAGAGAACAAGTGCAGCTGAGAAATTCAAGATTTCCGCTGAGCAGGCAAAGCTAGTGGTTAAGGATGATGGTTCCATGGATTATGACGCTCTTGGAAAGATTATCGCAGATAAAGAAACTGCCGCTGCCCAGGCTAAAGAGAAAGAGATAGCCAACGGCTCAACACCACCGGGTAATGGTGGTACAGGTAGCAATTCAAGTGGCACAAAGACGGAGGCAGAAAAAATAGCTGCCGGTCTTATTGAAAATCAAAGTACAAAAAATGATATTTTGAAACATTACATTTAAGGAGGGAAATATAGATGCCAAGTATGAATATGCAGTATGAAAAAACAACATACTCAGGTGATGTGCAAATTCTCAAGAGAGAGCCAAACGAGGCCATACCTCTTACTTTGGATTTTGAAGAAGTTACAACAAAGGTGAACGGCAAAAAGATAGTTAAAGCTGGAACCCCAATCGGTAAAGACGGCAAGGTTGATAACACAGCAACAGTGGTCGGCATACTTCGATTTGATGTAACAGAAGATAGACCACAGGGAGTTCTTCTTAAGAAAGCATATCTTAACACAGCGGTTGCAGAAAAACATTCAGGAGTAACATACAATGCAGCAGTTAAAACAGCTCTGCCAATGATCGTATTTGAGTAATTACAGGAGGTAAAACATATGTTAGTAAATGAAGTTATTGACAGTAAGTCAATTGCGCTGTCAGCAACAGAAAACGCAAGTAATCAGATTCCATATCTTGGATTACAGTGGTTTCCAGAGAGAAAGAAACAGGGACTTGACCTGCAATGGATAAAAACACATAAGGGACTTCCTGTATCTCTTGCACCATCTAACTTTGATTCAATCCCAACAATCAGAGCTAGAGAGGGACTTTCCAAGGAAAAAACACAGATGGCATTTTTCCGTGAGGGGATGACCATAGGCGAAGCAGAAATGCTTGAAATAGAAAGAGCAAACACTGCTGATGATCCATACCTTGCAAGTGCTCTTAGTGCGGTATATGACGACACAAGCAGACTTGTAAGCGGTGCAGAAGTTGTTCCAGAGAGAATGAGAATGGCTCTCCTTTCTACGGTAAATGGACATCCTGTTATCACTATTAAGAGCGATGGTGTTCAGTATTCCTATGATTATGATTCTGACGAATCATACACTACGGATCATTATATCAAGCTTGATGGAACAAGCATGTGGAGCGACACAGCTAATTCAAAGCCGCTTACAGACCTTAACAATGCAAGAAAGAAGTTACAGAAGCAGGGCAAGATTGCTAGATATGTGCTTATGAACAGCAATACATTCCAGTATTTGCTTGACAATGCACAGATAAGAAACTCAATCCTTGCACAGAACCTTACAGCAACTATTGAGGTTGATGATGATACTGTTATTTCAGTAGTGCAGAAGAGAACAAAACTTACTATCGTGCTTTACGATAAGATGTACATTGACGATGAGGGCAAGGAACAGTATTTCTATCCAGATAATAAGGTTACACTTCTTCCAGAGGGTAATCTTGGCAATACATGGTTCGGCACTACGCCAGAAGAGAGAACTGCAAGACAGGTATCAGATGTTGATGTAACTCAGTATGGTACAGGAATTACAGTTGCTACAAAGACAGAGTATGGCCCACCAATGAAGATGTCAACATTTGCATCTGAGGTCGTTTTGCCATCCTATGAAAACATGGATAGCACTGCCGTAATTGAAGTTCATCACGAGTAGGAGGCAACTTATGATATATCCCTATATCGTTGTAAAAGATGGGGTATGGTATGATGCCGGAAATGACGTCCCGGAAACAAGCAGACCAGAAACAGAAAAAACTGATTCTGGTGTTGCTATTCATACCAAGACCGAGATCAACAGAATGTCAACAGACGATTTAAAAGCGCTTGCAATATCAGAGGGCATAGATAATGCCGAAAACATGACAGGCGGCGCGTTAAAAGAAGTGCTTATAGCTCATTTTGCTTTGTAGGAGGTAGTCATGGAACACACATTGGTAGAGCAAGTCAAAATACGAAAAGGTCAATATGAAGTCGGTGACGATGGCTCTATCAAGTGGACTGATCTACAGGATAACCCAAGAATAGAGCAGCATATTGAAGAAATTAAGCAGGAAATACGCAACAAGCGTAATTACCCATCTGATTACACAGATGAGCAAATAGAAGAAGATATGAAACGATATACTACCAATATAGTCAGTTTAGTTGTATACGACTTATCTCAAGCTGGTGAGGAATACATGGCAAGTTTCGGTGAAAATGGAGTCAGTCGTAGTTGGATTGACAGAAATAAGCTGCTAGCTGATGTATTTCCGTTTGTTGAGATATTATAGAAGATTGTGCGTTACCCAACGGTAGCAGAGGGCATACATTATGGTGGTGGTGGGCAGTATGCGAACATAAGAGAAAGGCGGTAGATATATGCCAGTAGCAATAATTATCAGCATCATATCGGTTACTTTCTCTATTTTTTTTGGAATTGTCAGCCTTGTGCTGAATATCAAGAATAATAGAAGAACTGATAACTCAGACCTAGAGGATAGAGTCCGAGAAAACACCCGCATAAATATGAAGTTAGATGCCATATCTAGCAACACTAAGGAAATAAAAGATGAAGTTGTGGAAATGAGAAAAGAACTTAATTCTCACGACAACAGAATTATTAAGGTTGAGGAAAGTGTCAAGTCACTTCATCATCGCATAGATGGAATGGAAGCACGACTCAACGAAAACAAGGAGGTGTAAAAATGGATGTTATACAGAGTCTTGTAGCCAACATGGCTATTATAATGTCTGTCATAGGCGCACTTACATTTGTTGTGGCGGTAATTACACAAGTAATCAAAGGCGTAGGTATATTTAAGAAGATACCAACCGACATATTGGTGTTTGTGCTGTCCATAGGCATTACCGTTGTGGCTTTTATCGCCTATATGCAGTACATACATATGACAATACTTTGGTATATGATTCTTGCAGCTATCCTAGCCGGATTTGTAGTTGCCTTTGTAGCAATGTATGGTTGGGAAAAGTTATCTGAGCTTTGGAAACGATTTGGCAAGGATGTGAAGTAATGTCGCTTGAGATCAATAAGCAATCTATGAAATATGCTTCTTATGGCAAAGAAGTAGAGATATATGAAAAAGATGATAATGGCAATATAAAGTATTTCATCACAGAAGAGGGACAAAAAATACCTCTTATAGACCATAAGGAAATATCATACGAAGAGCCTATATCATTTAGGGCTAATATCTCTTTCTCTGGCGGTGAGGCACAAGCAAAAGAATATGGCTTTGATGTCAACGATTTTGATGCAATCATAGTTACAGATAGAGGAGCATACCCTATCAAAAAAAGTGACATTATATGGCTTGATAGCAAAGTTGAATACACAGAGGATGGCTATATTGATAAGACTTCTGCTGATTTTACAGTTGTAGGAGTTAAGCCAGCTTTGCGGTCAACAAAATATGTCCTTAAGGCGGTGGTCAAGTGAAAAAAACAATAGATGTATCTTTGTCTGCAAGTAGTTTGCAGAATGCAATCAAGGAGCTTAAAGCCTATCAAGCAAGGCTTGACCATAAATGCGCCATTATTGCTGAAAGATTGGCTGATGATGGTGTAGAAGTTGCTAGAGTGCAATTGGCGAATTTAGATGCTATTTTTAAAGGCGAGTTGATTGAAAGCATACAATCAGAATGTGTTACAGATACAGAGGGTAGTCACATTTGGGCGGTTGTAGCCGGAACAGATCACGCAGCATTTGTTGAGTTTGGAACTGGTGTTATAGGGCAAAAGAAACCATACAAAGGTGAATTACCACCGGGAGTATCTTGGCAATATGCAAGCGGTCAAACAATCCACCAACTCAAAGATGGTCGAATTGGTTGGTTTTACAGGGACGACAATGGCCATTGGTGGTTCACCGAGGGTATGCCATCTAGGCCGTTTATGTACAATACTGCTCGTGAACTTGAAAGAAAAGTCAAGAACGTTGTAAAAGAGGTGTTTGACAATGGATAATGCATGGGCAATAGAACTTGGCTCGACAATATATAGCATTGTCAAGGTCAAAGCAACAGAACAGTTAAAGGATAAATACCCAACGCTTAACGTTACAGATAAAGGGGAATCAGATCAACCAGCAGTATTTCCAACAGTCTATATTCACGAACTACCTGGAATGGAACTGGGACAAGATTTAGAGGGACAGACAATCAACGCTGTAAGAGAAACAATACAGGTTGATGTGACTTCTAACAAGAATCACAGCGAATGTAGAAAGATTGTGTCCAAAATAACGGACATATATAAACAAATGAGATTTTCGGTCGCCGGAACACCTCAATACAGTGTTAATGGTGGAACCTATATATGTAACATGCGATTCAGCCGTGTGTATGGGGCCGGCGACACAATATTATAGTTAGCAATTAGAGCCATGTGGCTCTTTTTTTATGCACATTTTTAAGGAGGTAAAGACATGGCAGTACCAGGATTAAGTACACTGGGTATTACTTTTGGTTATGGTGTTGAAACAGTCGCAGGCGAAAAGCCGACCAAATTTACTCAGTTGACCAGAATCAATGAGCTTGGCGATGCTACAGCAGAACCAGAGGCTATTGACGCATCTGCTCTTGAAGATTTTTACGCAAGAAACATATCTGGTAGAACTACTGTATCTGATACATATACAGTAACAGTAAACTGGACACCAGATACACTTGCAGAATGGGAAAAGGTGCTTGAAGAGTACAAAAAGTTAGAGGGAACAGGCAAATCTATGTGGTTTGAGACGATCACACCTGGATTTACCAAGGCAGAGTTTATCAAGGCTCAGCCGCCATCAGTTCTTCCAGTAGCTTCAAAGGGTCAGAATGAGCTCTTAACGGTTGAGATTAACCTTATACTCGAAGACCTTGTCGGCTTTGATACAAAGGTAGCTTTTACACCGGGGGAATAACAAACCGCTCAGATACAGCCGTGCTGAGTGATGACGATACAAAAGATATAAAACCGGCTGATTATACGTATTAAGCAAACAAGGGGCGGTTTTCGGACTGCCCCTTTCCTATTAAGAGTAGGAGGAAAGGAAAATATTATGACAATTACAATGAATGGCAAGAAATACAATATTAAGTTTGGTAATAAGGCGGTAGCTAGGGCTGGATTTATCAGCAAGCTGGCAAGAATTGGAGTAATGCAGTCAAGTACAGACGATGGAGTTGGAGCAATAGAGGGAATGGAGCAAATGTATTTGTTAATGCCACAAATTTTACTTGCTGGATTACAGGCTAATCATTCAGATGAGTTCGGCTACAACTTAACTACAGGAAAAGGCCGTGACGAACAGCTTAGTAAGGTTGAGGATATGCTTGACCATTTTGTGGACGAGGAAAACGGAGATTTTCTTAAGCTTCAGGAGGATATCTCAAATGAGATGCTTCACAATGGTTTTTTAAAGAGACTGTTCGAGGTGGAAATAGCGAAAGTGCAGAATCAGGCACAGAAATAATCCTTGAACAGGATAACAAAGATTTTAATTACGAAAATTACTGTAACGAAATACTACCCCGTTGGTTAATGATGACCAAAGGCTATGGACTTACAGTTGAGGATATTGACAAATCTTGCCCAGCAGAGCTTAAACCATATGAAAAAGCATATCATATGGCAGAAAAAGAACACGACTCACAAGTATATGCATGGGTAGGAACGTATGTCAGATCTGCTCTTTGCTTTGCAATAGATCATTGCCTTAACGGCAAGAAAGCAAGTTCAGAGTATCTTAAAGCTCCACTTATGGAAAATGGAGAAGATAGGGTAAATAGACTTAGAAATGAGTTTATTGAAGAACGATTAAAGGCAAAACAAGAATGGGATAGGACACACAATATGATTGACGGCAAGGACTGATGTTTTTGCCGTCTTTTTTATTACAACAAGGCGGTGAAACATGGCAACAGTAGATAATCTTGAAGTTAAAATACATGCAAGTGCAACTCAAGCAGTTAATGCAGTAGATAAACTGTCAAATAAGCTCGGCACACTATCTAAAACATTACAAGGAATTGATAGTAATGGTATAGCTAAATTTGCACAAGGTATGAACCAGCTTGCACAGGGCATGAATGCAATAAAAAATGTAAAAATGCCTGATTTTAACAGAGCTGCCAAGGGTATAAAACAATTCGAAAACATCAACAGCGTAAAACTTACAGCGGTTGCAAATAGCATAAGCCCACTTGCCTCCAGTATATCAGTATTAGGAAACATGCAGTTCAACAACAAGGGCCTTACGAACTTCATTAATTCCATTACAAGGCTGTCTAATTCGAACATTAACGGCATGAATATAAATGCTATAGGCCAACTTGGAAATGCAATTGTAGGCTTATCTAGCACGTTACAGGGTGCACAGAACGTCAGCACAAATGTAATTCAGCTTACCAATGCAGTTGGCAGACTTGCAAATGCCGGACAAAAAGCAAGCGTTGTATCAGCAGCATTGCCACAGTTGTCCGTTACGCTTCGCAATCTATTTAATACCATGGCGCTTGCACCACAATTATCCGCTGGAACAATACAGATGACCACCGCACTTGGTAATCTTGCGTCAGTAGGTGCAAAAGCCACACAAACAGCAGGTGGACTGGGGATACTTGCAGCAGAACTTAAGAAGTTTATGCAAGTTATGGCTACAGCACCACAAGTATCACAAAATGTAATACAAATGACTCATGCACTTGCAAATCTGGCAGCGCAAGGAAGTAGGACAGCAAGTGCGAGCAGAGGTATACAAAACAGTTTTTCCGGTATGGGCAGCAGTGCTAAAAGCGCTAAAAAACATATATGGAGTCTTGCTTCAGCAGTTGGAAAACTGTATGCAACATTTTGGGCAGCACAAAGAGTATTAAGTGGATTCAAAAAAGCCATAGACATTTCATCTGATCTTACTGAGGTGCAGAATGTTGTTGTTAATACTTTTGGCCAATACACGGACAAATTGGAGCAATTCTCTAAGACGTCAATAAAAATGTATGGAATGTCAGAGCTGTCTGCAAAACAGACAGCTGGTAGATTTCAGGCTATGGGACTTGCTATGGGTGCGCCCGTTAAAGATATGTCTGATATGTCGATACAACTTACTGCATTATCGGCAGACCTAGCCTCTTTCTACAATATCTCACAGGAAGAAAGTTCTCGTAAATTATGGTCAATCTTTACTGGTGAGACAGAGCCTATGCGAGCTTTTGGTATTGACCTTACAAATGCAACCCTCAAAGAGTATGCAATGAAAAAAGGTCTTGACGCCAACATATCCTCTATGACTCAGCTAGAAAAAACAATGCTGAGATACCAGTACGTCATGGATAACACCAAGAATGTACAGGGGGATTTTGCGCGTACTAGCCAGACATGGGCTAACCAGTTACGCATCTTACAGGAACAAATAAAGGCAGTTGCTGGCGTATGGGGTAATGCATTTGTCAATATGTTAAAACCGCTTGTACAGGCTCTTAATAAGGCTTTATCGGCGGTTTACACTTTTTCCGAAAAAGTTGTAAATGCCCTTGGTGCAATTTTTGGATGGAAACTAGAGATACAAAAGGGTTCTATATCTGATGATTTTGAAGGTGCTGCCGGTGCTGCTGATGATATGGCAAGCGGAACTAAAAAAGCCGCTAAAGCGGCCAAAGATTTAAAAACACATCTTCTTGGTATTGATGAGTTGAACGTGGTCGAACCGGATAAAGACACAGGCACAAACGGTGGTGGTGGTTCTGGTGGAGGCACTGGTGTAAGCGGTGCTGGTGGCAACAATGGACTTAAATACCAAATAAAAGAAACAGAGGGACTTTACAAGTCTAGCATCAAAAACCTTAACCAATTAGGCAAGTATATCAGTGATAGTTTGTCTAAGGCAATGGAATCTATTAAGTGGAATAAGGTATACAAAAAGGCAAAAAATTTTGGTAAAGGACTTGCCGACTTCTTGAATGGCCTCATTACTCCGAGATTGTTCTCTAATCTTGGTTCAACAATTGCCGGCGCAATAAATACAGCGCTTACTGCTGGAAATACTTTTGCAATCAATTTTGATTGGAAAAACTTGGGTAAATCACTTATATCTTCAATAACTGGATTTCTTAATACATGGGACGCTGGACTTACAGGAGCAACCTTATCTAACTTTGCAATAGGAATAAGTAAGACAATAGTTAGTGCTTTTGAGACTATTAATCAAGACGGCATCTGGCAAAAACTTGGCCAAAAAGTTGTGGATTTTATATGTGGTATCAATTGGGGAAGCCTTGTTTGGAACCTTGGTTCTTTGATTATTACTATGGCCAAGGAAATACCTAAGATTCCAATGCAAATATATGAAGGTGTAGGCCAAGCAATAATTGATAAAGTATTTGGAGAAGGCGCATATAGCAAAATATCCAATTCCAAATTATTCAAGGGCATAAAAAAAGCACTTGAATATATTATTGCACCAATGAATTTAATTGTAGATATAATCAACAAGATCAAATCTGGTGTGGGCAAGTTGTCTCCATATACAGATAAGGTTGTAACAGTATTAAAACCCGCATTAAGCACAGTCTCAAATTTGTTAAGTACGGTTTATTCGGTTATTTCAAAAGTTGCCAATGCAATAGGTGAAAAAATTTCTCCGGCATTAAATTCAATAAAAACTGTGCTTTCACCTATATTGGCTGTTGCATCAGCAATTAGTTCAGTTATTCGGCAATTAATTGGTAACTGGATTGTTAAAAAAATTGCGGATATAAGTGCAAAAGTTCAAATTGCATGGGATATTATTAAGCCTGTTTTAAATTCAATTACCGAGAAATTGAAAACACTTTGGGAATATCTCAAGAAAATTGCGGACAAATTAAGCAGTGTTGCAAAATTCGGAATGAAAACAAGCCCTATAGTTGGATTATCAGGAATTATAAGCAGCAAGTTTAATATTGATACGACCACCAATGGAAAGACTGATAAAGACTATAAAAAACTGAATAAATCAGTTCGCGGTGCGATCTCAATTTTTGGTGGGAAAAACGTTGATTACAATGTAGACACATCAGTAAATGATAATAAGACAGACAACGTAGCGACCATAAGAAATATAGGAAAATTATGGGCCGATACTTGGAGAGGCAAGAGTGCTAAGTATGATGCGCAAACCGCCACAAATGGACAAAATACATCAAGTAGCAGCATCTTATCCGGAATAGCTAATCGGTGGTCATCTGTATGGAAAGGCAAGAACGCCAAATATGATGCGCAAACCGCTATAAACGGTCAAAATGCAACTACAGGTGAAAAACTTTCTAGCATATCCAATATTTTCAGTCGGTACTGGAAAGATAAAACAGTTAAGTATAATGCAAATACCGCTGTTAACGGTAAGCCAACAACTAGTGGTAGTGCAGTTAAGTCAATTAACGAGACGTTGCAAAAAAACTTTACCGGAAAAAGCGTACAGTACAATATTAAGACACAGACAGATGAGGGCTTAAAAAAACTTGGTGAAAATGCTGCAAACAAAATCTTTATGGGTATGTCCCAAAAAGAAATAAAATTCAATGTTAAGCAAGCATCAGACCCACTTAAGCAAGCGATGTCTGGTACTTTTAGTTTCATGCCAACTTATGCAACCGGAGGATTCCCAGAAGACGGATGGTTCCGTGCAAACCAAGGTGAGATAATGGGTAAATTCGACAATGGCAAGTCTGTTGTTGCAAACAACGAACAGATTACCGCCGGTATAGCAAGTGGAGTTAGGCAAGCAGTTGATGACGCACTTACGCCTTATCTCTCCCAAATTGCCCGGAATACAAGGGAAACAGCAGATAAAGATACATCTATCAATATTGATGGTCGAACCCTTGTCAGTGAAACGGATAGGCGTAGATCACGTAACGGTCATCAATTTACAACAGCATAGAGGTGATAATATGGCACAAGGATTATCAAGTTTTTTAAATGTCAACGGTGTGGACTTTCCATGTCCCGCTGTTGGCTTTACTTATACTATTACAACGACAGTTAATGCCGGCCGTAATGCTAACAATGTAACTATCGGTCAAAGGATTGGCAGAGACTTATACAAGTTGGATAACATGAAGTGGGTCGGCCTTGAACCAAAAATTTGGCAAGCAATGTTAAAAGCGGTTGAACCATTTTATATTCCAGTTACATTTGAAGATTATCGCACAGGTAAACCGATAACAATTATAATGTACCCAGGCGACAGAACAGCAGAACCATTGTTTGCAAGTCCAAAATCGCACATAGTAACTAAATATCGTAACTGTCAGTTCAACCTTATAGATACTGGTAGGTGATGTAATGCAAAATGTAAGTAAAAAATATAAGGAATCTATGAAGTCCCTTAACCGAAACAGAGGTTATATCAAAGCAACAATAGGCCTTGTAAATTCCCGAGTCCAAAACGAAATAAAACTAGACAAACAAACAAAAACAGTAGAATATTCTAATGACATTGCCCCTTTTGATGGCGAAGAAGTAACTAGAATATATGCTACAGCAGAACCTGGCATTGCTGTCCTCGATGGCAATGCTTTTTTCTTGCCTAGAACTGGCACCGATTACTATAACAACGGCATTGTAACTGCTGATATTATGGGAACAGTTACAATGGTGCTAGCAAATTCGCATACTATTAAGGGCTTGACTGTCAATTTTGGAAAATGTTATCCGACTGAGTTTGATGTTATTACTAACAATGGCACTACACGTTATCGTAATGCTAACGAAGTGTGGACAACGGAAGATGTTTTTACAGACATAACATTTATTACAATCGAACCAACTCAAATGCGTTACGGGCAGAATAGATTGAGAATATACTCATTTAAGTGTGGTCTTGCAAAAACATTTACCAACGAAGAGGTAATGGACTACAGTAGCAAAGAGTATGTATCTCCAATAGCAGAAACCATACCATCGATGGATGTTATGATTAAAGTTGATAATCAAGATCAATATTACGATCCAGACAATCCAGACAGTGCAATACAGTATATGGGAATCGGTCAAGAGGTTAAAGTACAGTTTGGCTATGATGTAGACGGACAGGGCAATATTGAATGGTTGCCGGAGCAAACCACTTACTTATCCGCATGGTCGGCTAATAGTAGAGAAGCGACATTTAATGCTACAGATAGATTTACATTGTTAACCGGGCAATACTATAAAGGTCAGTATTATGCAAATGGAATAACTTTATACGATTTAGCGCTGCTTGTGCTGACGGACGCCGGAATTATAGATAATAGCGAATATTTTCTTGATAATTTTTTAAAAAGCACTATTACACATAATCCGTTACCAGTTGCTACGCACGCAGAGTGTTTGCAGATAATTGCCAATGCCGGCAGATGCACTTTGTCCATTGACAGGCAAAATAGGATTCATATACAATCCGCAATTACACCCACAAAAACAATATCATCAAATGGACAGTTAGATTTTAGTGATATTGACAGCGTGTTACATGATGATAATGGAGCATTGACAGCTAAACAGTATGCAATGTTAAGGCTGACAGCAAGCAGGTATGATACATACAAATTAACAGCTTATGAGTATGCTACACAAGCAAAATTTAAACTTAAATAATAGAGAGGTGATTTTTTGGCATCACAAAATAAAACAAAAAATCTTGGATTATGCCAATTCGGTAATGATGATATTCCAGATTGGCGAACAGATTACACAGGAGACATGGACAAGATAGACAAAAGTATAAAAACAATATCAGATGAAGTTGCAGAAGTAAAAAAATCTGTCAGTGATGGCAAGCATAAAGTTGCCTCAGCTATCACTGATAAGGGCGTAGCAACAGAGGCGACAGATACATTTGACACAATGGCAGAGAACATCGGAAAGATACAAACAGGCACATCAAACACACAGATATTAGACACAACAATGACATCCGATATTGTACAGTGCCGAGTGACACATGAGACGGATAACACATTAGATTAAAGGAGGAATCATGTATGTTGACAAATAATTTTGCTGGTCTTGTTAGCCTGAACTGTCAAAGTGGTTCAGGCAATTATACTGTGTGTAAAACCACAGAAAACAAAACAGCTAGCGCAAGTTACTCCTGGTTTAGACAGCTGTTTGGTGCATCGTTGCTTTTAAAAAATGCGCCTAGCTCAGCCATAACCGGAGTTTATATAGTGTTAGGGACAGGCACAACACCAGCAACAGCGGCAGATATAAAGCTTGAAAATGTGACAGAAGACTATGAGATCGTCACACAAACTAAAGATATACCGCAGACATTTTCAAGTTCAATTATAACTATCACTAGAGTTATACGAAATACAGGTAATGCACCACTAACCATATCAGAAGTAGGGTTATATGCGAGTTATGCAAGTGCTTTCACGGGAGCAATGATGTTAGCACGTGAAGTTATCGAGCCGGTAACACTGCAACCAGGCGAAAAACATTCATTCACAATGGATTTGTGCGTAGAATAGGAGAAGGTGCAGAGCATGAAAACAGCTTACGCAATGTGCAGTACCGGGTTTTCACGACTTGATAGCGGGAACCTTTGTTTTTTACCTAAAAACAAAATATATAAAGAAGTAGGATATGTGAGCAAGGAAATAGCAAACGGCATTGGCGAGTTTTCTGCAAATCCTACAATTACTCTCAATTTAGATATATCTTACAGTTGGTATGGATTTATAATTAATTTTAGAAATTGTAAACCTCTTGAATTTACTATAAAAACTTATGATAATGATACGCTTGTTGATAATGTTGTTATTACCGATGTAGATAGCCTTAACTGGACAGACTACAATCGTTATGGCTCTGCGAACAAAGTTGTTATAGAGTTTACTAAAGTTGAGCCATACGCAAGAGTGTCAATAGACTATGTTGGAATTGGTGACGCAACAGACTATGAACTGTCCAAAGATGATATGTTTGATACACCAACTGTTACGATGGAAGATAAATTAAAGTCAATTACCGTTCAAAAACAATCATATAAACCCGGCACCGACAAAAAAGAACTTGTGTCCGAAAAAATTACTGTCAATTCAAACAACAATATTGTGAAAGTTGACTTTTCAGCACCTAGTCACGGTTATACCGCCATCACTGATGCAAGTAATGCAGTTACAGTTGTAGAAAGTGGTGCATATTATTGCATTTTAAAATTTGATGGACTAACTGACAAAGATACAACACTTACGTACACAGTCAGTGGATATGAGTATGTTGTGGACACTAAAGGATTAACCCATAGATACAATAACAACGGAGCCAAAACAGTTAATTGGAACAACCCACTTGTTGATAATACAGAAGTAGCTAGTTTGCTTGATGATTGGTTAGCGAATTATTACCTAGGTGCAGTTGATTATTCAATAAGTTGGCGTGGAGACCCTAGCGTAGATGCTGGGGATTTATTCAATATGGTCAAGGCGAATGGTGACAAAATAAAAATTAAAACATATCAAAACGAACTTTCATTCAATGGTGCATGGAGTGGAAAACTTAGTGCCAGAAAGGTGGTGGAATAGTTGTGGAATGAACCAAAAACGGACTGGAAAAGCGGTGACGCAGTTATATGGACTGATTACAACCGAATAAAAAATAACATAGAATATTTAAAGCAAAGAGCCGAAGATTTGTGTGGACCAGTTACAGGTTATCAAAGCATGGGTATTGATAAGTTGTATACAGATTTTTATTACGCAGACGAATTTAACGCATTTGAAAACAACATTGCACAGATTAACAGCGTAGTATATCCACAAGACATAGGCGCCAAACAGACGTTTTATGACAATGGAGCGTTTATTAGCTCAGCAGAGATGAACAGACTGGAAACAGCTTGTCAACTTATTAAGGACGCTTTAGACAGTATTAAGCCTAGACGTATACCATTTAAACTAGGTGCATACAAGGATATAAGGATATAAGGAGAGATTAAAATGGTTTTGAAAACAAATTATAAAGAGGATGTACTTGCTACAGCCAACACAAAACGTAAGTATAATATGATTACTAACGATGACGGAACGGTTAGTTTTGAAGATGTGACGGAATATCAGCAGACAGGCGACAATTTTGGCGCAGGCGATGTCAACCAAATATGTGAAGCTGTCAACTTAGCAAGCTCCACTCTGGATAAACTGAATTCTAATTTTCAAATTGTGGGTCAAGGATATGTCACGTTTGTTTTTCCAGCAGGGGACGACAAGAAGGGACAATATCAAGAAGTAACACAAAACATTCTTGTGCCAGCAGGGACTGATGAATTTATTCCAATTATATCATATCTTGGAATTTCTACTGAATCTTCTGTGCCAGCAATGCAGTTAATAGGGCCAAGTTACGATGCATTTGATGCATCAAAATCGGCGCAAAAAGTTCCGCTAAAATTTGCTGCAAATACAGACGGCTCTCCGTGGACAATACGTGTATTTTGGCTTGCAATTAGAGAAAATATTTTATAAAACAAAGCGGAGATTGTGATTACTCACTTTCTCCGCTTGTATTTGTTTCATCCCATTCGTCAAGACTCACATATTCTCCATTTGTCTCTCCATCAATATTGAGATAGACAACATCATATATAAAATTGTCAGTATCATATACTAACATTTCTACAGTAAAATCACTTTTAACCTCAGCTCCAAATGAATTTGTGCTATATACATAACTTTGGACTACGACAAGATGTCCTTTTCGTTCCATGGCAATATTGCCCTGATTAAAAACAGAAGATGGAAAATCTGCTGACTTAGGATTTTTCAAGCAACTTTCTACAGTTTCTTTTGCCATATCCCAATAAGACTGAAACTGCATATCTGAAATATCCGTTGCATTAACCTCTTCGGTAGCGGCTTCTGTTTCTTCCTCAGTTTTTTCTTCTGTGGTTGGTGTCTCAGTTGTCTCTTCGGTCGTAGGTTTTTCAGTTACCTCTGTTTCTGTAGTGTTATAGGCGACTTCTTCATGTTCCACCTTTGGCTGCCTTGCACAACCTATTCCAAGAAATATTCCCCCAACAATGACAGAAGCAAAAATACCTATTATAAATGGCGTTGCTTGTTTACTCTTGCATAGTAATATTATAGTCAGTGCTACGCATATACCTGTTCCTAAAAACGTTATTATTGCTCCAAACGCAATTAAAAAGTTACTCATTCGTATTCACCTCTCCCATGTAATATATAATACAGTCATAGTACCATGCATTTCCCCAAATTACCATATATTATGACAAAAAATTAGACTTCTATTTTAATTTATTTGCACATATAATATAAGTATACAAATGATAGCAAATTTGTATGGGGGTATAGGTTGTGGAGGAAAAAAAGAAAGAAATAACAGATGCAGTACAAAAGATAGCAGACGAACGCATAATTAACATACTATATGCTTATGTTATGAATCTCATTAAGTAAAACAAACCCCAAGAAGTACCAATGGTACTTCTTGGGGCGTTTTTTATTTCTTTGAAATTGAATCAATCAATTTTTCAAGGCTATCCCAACCATTTTCATCAAGGTTAGCAAGAGCAACAATCAATCTTTTTTTGAAAGACTCATCATCTGCTTTGGTGATCTCGGCAAGCATTTCTCCGAGCTGTTCTTCCTTGCTCTTCTGTATGAACATTTCTCCTTCGCCAGTTCTCAGCCATTCTTCGTTGACATCATATTCTTTACATATAATTTTGATTGTCTGTTCTGATGGGAAATTTTCGCCACTTTCCATTTTACAAATAGCTGATCTTGAAACTGAAATACTTTGAGCAAAGTCCGTTTGATTTTTACCAACTTTGATTCTCACTGCCTTAATTCGTTCTTTCATATTGTACCTCCTTTCATTTAATAGATTACCACATAATGTACATTAAGTCAACAAATATGTTGACAGTGTTGATTTAATGTGCTATCATGTGTACATCAGATGAACAAAGGAGGTGAAAACATGAGCGAAAAGGAAAAGCAGATAGTTGAAAAACTCAAAGAGACTTTACCGAGCATGTCAGAGTTTGACAAAGGCTACTTACTAGGCAAGGCAGAGACACTGGCAGACGTAGCAGAGAGCAGTTCAGAGAAAAAGGAGTAGCCATGGACGCTAGAAACGAAAAGCAACTTCTCAGCACGCTAAAGAGCATTGACCGCACTCTGGACCATATTGAGAAGTTGCTGAAAGAAAAGAACTACATTGACGGCAACGCCTTGTCAGAGACGATCACGTCAAATACGGACGGATTTAATTTTCAATCCATTCGTGATACGCACCAAGAATGTGAACCATCAAATTAAGCGTTTGTTCTGTGGTTGCGTGTTGTAACTCTGCTATATCAGACGGATTGAGTAAGTTGTATTCCTTATTGTTTAGGTTTAGGGGAATATCGCTCAATGTCTGCTGGAATTTGTCAGAGTTCAAATACTCAACGAAATCCTCAAAGGGTTTCATTACATCACCTCCTTATGGGGGATTATAGCATAGGAAAGGAGAAGAATGAACGAGATACAGTTATTTACAGACGGTGAATTTAATATGAGAACCGCCGTTGTAGATGGAGAGCCATTGTTTTGTTTGGCAGATGTTTGCAAGGCGTTAGACATTCAGAACCCATCAAAGGTCGCTCAGCGATTAGATGATGATGAACGCACTAAATTAGAGTTAGGGCGTCAGGGTGAAACGAACTTCATAACTGAGAGTGGCTTATATGCGGTTATCTTGCGAAGTGACAAGCCAAACGCAAAGAGTTTTCGCAGATGGGTAACATCTGAGGTACTTCCATCTATCCGCAAAACAGGCAACTATAGTGCAAAGCCTATGACAACCGAAGAGAAGATAAAACTTCTTGCCCAAGGCAACACTGAACTGTCAGAGAGGGTGGACAGGCTGGAGAACGATATGCCGTTGTACGGATGTGAGATTGACGAAGTGCAGAAACTTGTCAAGCGCAAGGCAGTGTCGGTACTAGGCGGCAAAGATAGCGAGGCATACGCTGACAGGAGCATAAGATCGCAGACTTTTAAGGATATATATTACCAGCTTAAGAGAGAGTTCGGTTGCGTAGCCACATATAAGAGCATCAAGCGTAGGTACATAGACAATGTGAGAGAGTTTATTGACGGTTACTCAGCACCAACGGCACTATCCGAGCAGATCAGCGGTGCTAATGCCCAGATGAATATAGGGCAGTATTGTGATGCCAGGAGGTGATTGCGTGGGAAGAAATTTAGACACGATTATAATTCGTGTCTTGTGCACACTGATGGCCATTATGTTTTATGTAGCCATCATATTCGTACCTGTAGGGGTGGAACTATTTAACATTCATTTACCCATTTGGACAAAGATATTGATTATTTTGGTATTTGCAGGATTGTTTTTTACGATGCTGGTAGTTAAGCAAAAGATGGAAACTATAGAGGAGGAAAGGAATGAGAGAAAAAAATATTAGTGATTGGTCAAACAATAATGCGGTAATCGCTGGATGTGTTGTTGATACACCTATATATGAGTTCTCAGTAGGTAATAAGTCGTATTATCGCGTGATTATAAGTGCAAGGCGACTGAGTGGAACAGAGGATTTAGTGCCTTGTTATATTGAAGATAGTAAGGTCTCATATATCAGCAAATTTGATTATGTAGAGGTAGTCGGGCATATCCGCACTAAGCATGTTGTCGATTCAACAGGTGTAAATCACACAAAAGTATATATAGAGGTACATGAGGTCAAGCCCTATACGTGTGATAAAAACAGAATTGATTTTATCGCCCATAAATATGCTGATATAGAAATTAGGTTAACACCTAGGGGTTACAGGGTTAGCGATACTAGAGTAATCAATAATCTCCCTAATAGAATTGGAAATCTAATTCCAATCCTCTTGTGGGGCAAGAGCGCTGACCGATTCGCAGATGTACCACTTAATTCTATGGTTGGCATAACTGGCAGATTTCAGTCAAGGGAATACAACAAATTTTATGAGGATGGCACCGAAGAGAAAAAGACAGCTTACGAGGTATCTGTCTCAAGATTTGAAGTGCTTGAAGAAAGAAAGGAGAAAAAAGATGGAAATTAGTTGCGAAGGGACATGTAATAACAGCAGCGCAGACAGTGTGACTATTCCTCGTGATAGATATGAGGAATTAATAGATATGGAGACGAGAGCCGATGTGCTCATAAGTGTAGCAAGAAGAGAAAAGTTTATAGATCTGGACGTGGTACTTATTATACTTGGTGAATTGCCACTGGAGGTAGATAAAAAATGAAAATCAGTTTGAAAAAGTTAATTTTAGAGAACTTCATGTGTTATGCACATAAGGAAGTTGTTTTCGGGAATAACACTAAGATTGCTGCTTCCAACGGCAAAGGGAAATCCTCAATAACTAACGCTTATATGTGGCTGTTGTTCAACTGTGATTATCAGCTCGCCGATAATCCACCTATTCGCCGTATGGTTGGTGGCAAAACTGTAGATGACACGGATGTGTCAGTTACGGCCGTGTTTGACGTTGATGGCAAGGAAGTCGTCATGCGTAAGTCTCAGAAGAGGAAATATAGCAAAGATGGCAGCAGTTACAAGGATGATAATTCTTATTCAATCAACGATGTGCCTAAGACATTAAGAGATTTTAATGCATATCTTGACGCTGATATGTCTATTCTCAAGATGTGTAGTAACATCAATGCATTTTTGTCGAAGAAACCAACAGAAATGAGAGAATTTCTGTTTGGATTAGTAGATGGCGTATCAGATGTTGATGTCGCAAAAAGCAAAGTTGAACTTACTGAACTTGTTCCACTCCTTGAGAAGTATACGGCAGACGAGCTTTCAGCAATGAATAAAGCCACAAAGTCCAAAGTTGCAAAGGAACTACCAGTTCTTGACGGACAGATAGCAGAAAAGGAAAGAGATATACAGATCAAACAGTCAATAGATATATCCGCCTTGGAATTGCAGAAAAATGCAATTAAAGAAAAACTGAACAAGGTCACAGAAGATCAGATGGACATGGATAAGGTAGCTGCTGAACATGATGAGATCGCAGACAAAATTTTAAAATTAAAGTTTGAAATATCTGCGATGCAGAACAAAGCAAATGAGAATCTTGATTGCAAGAGAGCAGCACTTAGAAGTGCGATAGATGATTGCAAGACTACTCAGATGAATGTAATTCAGGGGATTTCTGATAACGACTGGGATATTGACCAGTCAACAAGAACTTTGAGTATTTGGAAATCAAAGAAAGAAAAACTAGTGGCTGAATGGAAATCCGTTAATGCTGAGAAATTTAACGAACTTGCTACCATATGTCCGACTTGCCATAGAGAATTTCCGGCAGAAGATATCGAAAGACTTAAGAGTGATTTTGCACAGAATCAAGCCGAGCGACTGGCAGCAGTTGAGGCTGATGGCAAGGCCGTAGCTCAGAAGATCAAGGAGATTGAGGAGCATATAGAAAAACTTAAAAAATGCAATGAGTTCAATCGAAAGACTGTTGCTGATACAGGAACAAAGCTTACCAAGCTTGAAGAAGAATATAACGCACTTCCATTATGCATTGACATATCGGGTGCTGATGAATATATCGGCGTGATGGCGCAGATAGAAGCACTTGAAATCAATATGGCTGGTATGGAGACAACAGCCACAAGGGTGAGACTAAAATCCGAAGAGACCACACTCAGGCAGGAGTTAGCTGAGTGCGAAGCCAAGATCGCTAAGTCTGATACAGAAGCTGACGAAACAAGGCTTGAAGAGTTGCTGGCTAATAAGCGCAATCTTGGACAGGCTCAAACGGATGCACAGAAGATTCTTGATTTGTTAGATGATCTTGATAAGGCTAAAAATGAAGTTCTCACAAATGAAATAAACAAACATTTTAATTTGGTAAAGTGGCAGCTATTTGAATTTGCTAAAAACGGCGGATATAAGTCAACATGTATTCCTACTATAGACGGGAAGAGTATTCTTACCACGATGAGTAACAAGGGAAATAGGATTATTGGTAGGATTGATATTTGCAACAGTATTCAACAGATTAGTAATGTTGCTTGTCCTATGTGGCTTGATGATGCAGAGAGTCTTGATTCTGCAAATCAGCAGAAAGCTGTAGATATGGTAGATGGTCAGATAATAATGCTTGCCGTAAACGACAACGAGGAATTGGAGGTAATGTGATGAGTAAGGCATTAGAAGTAGCAAGAGAACTTGTAAGGCAGCTTGAAGAAGCAGAAAGAAAGAACAAGGTAGAATTATCAACCTTAGCACCTGGAGATGTGTTTGAGATTGGGAAGAATGACTTTATTGTGCTTGAACAGATAGGGGCTGAGGTCAAAATTATTTCTAAGAACTTTATGGCCAAAAATGTAGTTTATGATGAGACATCAAGAGATTACAACAAATCTAATCTTAAGGAAATGATTGAAGATAAGATTCAGCCGATAATTGAGTCAGAGGTTGGGGAAAACAATCTCGTTGAGCATACTGTTGAGTTAACATCAGTTGATATGCAGCATGAATTTGATGATTGTAAATGCAAGGTAAGACCTATCACTTTTGATGAGGCTAGGAAGTACAACAACTTACTTCCTAATAAGGACTTGGACGATTGGTGGTGGACATGTACTCCTTGGAGCACTGAGGAAAGAGGTTGTAGTTATAGCATCGCCGTTGTTTCGTCCGCTGGCAATTTCTACCGCAGCAGCTGTTACTGCGACCGCGGTGTTCGCCCAGTTTGTATCTTAAAATCTAATATCTTTGTATCAAA
>UMCT01009868.1_pt1 | contig 43885 bp, 49 predicted proteins | sample 1964291 | NCBI WGS metagenome assembly UMCT01 (sample SAMEA4835974, study PRJEB28245) | human gut metagenome | biome: gut microbiome; material: fecal sample | place: Denmark | collected 2008 | reverse complement strand
AAGGTTAAGAAATTTATAGAATATGTTTATTTTTAGGAAATTTAATCCATGAATAACAATAGCGATCATTCCGATGATAAACGCAATAAAAGCTGAAATTTTCATTTTCTTCATATCACTTGTCTCCTAATTTATTGAAATACAGTAAGTAATAATTACTACACTTATAATAACGGTTCATAACAAATTAGCAGGGCACCTTTCGATGCCCTGCCTTTATATCATCAGATATTCTTAATTAGTTGTGATAAATATCAGAAGTCTTAAGAACACCTGTTACACCTGATAGGTCAGAATTTATTGTTACACACGGATCGCTATTTCTGAAATTACAAATGTAAAGCTGACTATTCTTAACCCAAGAAGGAATTGACGCACCGCCAACCCATCTAGTTGTTGAAGACCTTATCTTTACTCTATCTCCCTTATTGAATGTTTCAACAGAAGGGGCAGAAGGTGCTGAAGAAGCGCCTTCGATCTGAGAAGCATCAACCCAACCATATACGCTTGTCTGATTATCTGTGTGAATAAGGTGATAAGGATGTGCTCCGTTGGCCTTATGAGTGATCTTTGCAGGACCAGCCTTTAGGCTGGTAGACGCAGGAGAAGAAGAATTTGCGCTTGAATAGTGATTACCACCCTTGAACTTTACAACGTCACCAACATTGTAAGAACCCGTTTCCGGAGTAGACGGATTCGCCTCAAGCTCCTTAATTGCTGATGAATCAACCCAACCATATACAGAAGTTGAACTATCTGTGTGAATAAGGTGATAAGGATGCTTTCCGCTCTTATAAATAGCTGTAACCTTAGCCTTACCTGCCTTTAGGCTAGTAGACGAAGGATAAGAAGCATCCGCGCTGTAATAATGAGAACCTCCTAGGAAGGTAACTATATCTCCAACAGCCACATTACCTGACGGTACGGGAACAGGATTAGGCTTTGAAGAAACTAAGATAGCATTTACTCTATTTGAAATATCGCTGAATCTTGCCTTTAGATAAGGACCGGGGCATCCAGTAGCAGCAAACCAGCAGTGCATTGTAAGGTTACCTGTTGTATCTCCAGTGTAGTTTAGCTTCTCAATTCCATTACGCTTACAGATATCAGCGCAAAGGAGGATCAGCTTCTCATAGGCAGCAGAAGAAACAGGCCAAGGATCACCATATGCACAGTTAGCTACTTCAATTGTAACAGCCTTGTAATCGTTTGCAGGACTAGATGAAGTCCAAGCCCTATCCTTTTCTTCTACATACATTCCTACGCGACCGTCGGAACCAATCCCGTAGTTTGCTGATGCTTGTCTTGTCTGGAATACATTTCCACAAGTTTCTACTGAACAGTTACCTGCCATATGATGAATTGTGATAACAGTAATCTTACCAGAAGGATTGTATCTAGAATTTACTCTGCTTCCACTCTGCATAGGGCTGATTTTAATGTAGTTAACTAATGAGCTGTTTGTATAATTTGGCATGTTACTCAGCCTCCTCTTCTCCCTTACCCCCAGTGAACTCTTGAGCAGCGCTTTCGGGAAGGTCATCAACATTCTCAATCAAAGGAGCAGTTATTTCTGGATTGATTTGATCAATGATCTTTTCGCACATAGTTAATACCTCCATTTATCGTTATCAACTAGATTTGATGACTGACGTTTTTACATAACCTATACAATATCCAAATCCAGAATTCATGTAGTTAACTTTGTAACCGCCTTCTACTTCATTCATGACCTTTAGGACGCCTTTGTATCTAATAGCAGCCCCATTGAAATTCTTGTTTCTATAGACCAGTACTGTTTTTCCACAGGTAGAAATAGTTTTGGATCTATTCGGTTCAAATTGTCTATCATAAATAGGTTGTTCTAAAGGTTCCAATTTATCCTCAGATTGGATAGGTTCTGAGATAGAAGGATATTCACCAATCTCAAGTGTTGCTGAAAAATTACCTTCTACATTATCTTGGATTGCAGGATTGATTTTAGTTTCAGCTGAATCTATTGATTCTACCTTTGGTTTCGGCTTAGGTCCCGGTTTCTTCTTTTCCTTCACTCCAGTAGCTAAATTTTCTGTTTCAGGCATCAGTAGCATCCTCTCTATAGTTTGGTTTTATTTCATACCAAATTAACTTGGTAAGAATTCTTATTCTTGCCTTACGTGATTCATCGTCAACGTCTTTGTAATCATATACAAGGTATCTATGGTCTAAGCTATTCCAAACAGATGACCTTACGCATTTAATAATTTGGTCATCATCAATAAGCTCCAAATTGGTATCAATATACTCTTCAATGATAGCTTTCTTTGTATCCCAGTAAGATCTTCTATTTTCATAATCAGGTTTATGCCCGTTTAGTACCCATGAAATTCCTTCTGCATTAGATATTTTATTGTTACAGTCTTTTACTAGTTTTGCAGCAGCTTGGCCTAATTCATAAACAGCTCTATAAACATTTCCGTTGCATCGCTCAACCCAAGCTTTGAAATTTTTGCTATCTTCATAAAAGCTCATTATAAATTCTTCAACTTATTTCGACATTTAGGACCTACACCATATTTGATTGACTTAGGTTGAATAAGTTTTCTTCCACATACAGAGCAAACACCACAATGGTAAATTTTCATTCTTGTATTCTTTCTTCTGTTGTTTGCTACTTGAACAATATACAATGCACCTTCGTATACAGGATTGCCTACACCAAAGTTAGAGTTTCTAGTTTCTCTAAATACATCTTTTCTCATCATACCTACATAGAGCCAACAATCGTCTCGAATCCTTGCATAAACAAAGATAGTAGGCTCATCGAACTTATCATATCTTGGAAGATTGAAAGCATAGGTTTTGTACTTTTTTGTTTCAGGGTTTTCAAGCGTAACTACTCCGCAACCGTTGTTGATGTATTCGTGAAGAATAGAAGTATCCGTGATTTCGCATGAAGAATCCGGGTATGTTCTAAATTGTTTTCCATATGTCCTATTTCTTGTTTTCATAGTTTAACCTCCTTGAAGGTATTGTATATCAATTACAATAACGATTCAAGGAGGTAAATTTTCAAACACTTTTTAGCGCGTTAAGAGTGTCGTTGATTCCGTTCTCTAGAACTGAATTATATATTTCTTCCAACCCTGGAACTTCAATATTTGATAATTGACAGATGTCTACTAACCCTTGCAAGTAGCTTTTTAGATTGTCTCTAGGAGTATTCATTATTTTTCCAAATAACTTTCTTCCAACTTTGTCATTTATCATATCTGATAAATCTAAATCTATGCTAGTATAATCATTTGTATCCGTTCTACAACGAATTACTCTTTTCATGTTAAACAGCTCCTATATTCATAATATATGTCTTAATCTGAATGATATTATCATCTAGAATAGACTGAATATCGTGTGAGAAATTTGCATAGTATAGCTCAATTGTTGCAAGCAATGTTTCTAGTACAGATTTAATTGAGCACGCCCCTTGCTGATTTTGATCGCAAATGATGCCTATCTGGCCTTGAAGTAGGTCAATAGGATTAGGCGTGCAACAACCAGACACCTTTGCTATAGTTACAATATTGTGAATCCAATACCTTATGTCACTTGACATGTAATATGGATCTAATCTATTCATAGAACTATCAGAGTAGTTCGTTGAAAGATAATCTAGATTCAGAGTAGCTACATAATATCCCTTAAGCAGTTCAGCAAATGGGTTGAAACTGGGCATATCTTCGCTATCAGCTACATCTAGTTGTCCGTCAACTGTTGTAACTTCATAACATTTAGGAGTTTCGCTTAGAAGAGAAACAAAGTCATCGTTGTTTACAACTGCAGTCATATCTGCAAGCGCTGAAACCGTATTGTAATTCGCCATAACAGACTCTAGATTTACATGAACATCTGTTCCTGACGTAACTTTAGATAGCTTCATAAATAACTTTGAAGAAGAACTTGCGTCATCGGTATCAGCTGACTGATTCTTAGCGTCTTCATCTTCATTAAACTCTTCCATGTTGAAGTCGTCCGCATTGTTATCTGCATCTTCAAATGATTCGCCGTAAAATTTATCAAAGAAATCAGTAATCTTATCATCCATCTGGTCTTTACTTATAGAAGGATAGGATGCTTTCTTTCCATCTTTTGACTTGATATACATGTTGAACCTCCCCTTTCTTTCTGGGACAGGTACAACCTTACACTTGATTACAGTTCCCTTTCCACTTGTAGCAACGAAGATGATTCCGCTATCATAATTATTACCGTCTACTGGCTTAGACTCTTCTACTTTAATTCCTCTCTTAACTACTTCGTTGATTCCATCGCCTAAATACTTTGGTAGTGCTTTAAGTAGCTTAGCAATGATTCCAGCTTCTACATTTTCCATACAAAAAATCCTTTCATACAAATCAAGGAGCTGATCAATGTTGATAAGACACGACCAGCTCTTTGTTCATAGTATTTATCTTACTTCTTGCTAGGCAGCTTGCGAACGGTCTTACCAGCAGGCTTTCTATTAGTAGAAGCAGACACAGGCTTCTTTTTCTTCAGCGGCTTGCGAATAGCTTCTAGAACTTCTTCGTCGCCTTCAGCAGTAACAGTGAAAACATCCTCACCGACAGTGAATTCAACAGAATTACCATCTTCCGCTTTGTCAACATCGACAGGCTGACCAGTCACCTCTGCAACCAGCTGCGCTACATCTTCTGCCTCAAAAAGAAGATCAGTCGCCTCAGGAGCAACATTTACATCCTCATCAGCATCAGGAGTGTCATCGACAACATCTTCATCCATTTCAGGCTCCATCACTTCGGTATCAAGATCGTCGCCAGCAGTTACCTTCTTAGTGTTTTTCTTAGAAACAAACATGTAAGAAACTCCTTTTCATAAAATTTTAGTTCAAAACAACAAGTCTACTTTTCTTAGGCTCAAGTTCACCTCTTATAGCTTCTAACTCTGCGTTAGCTTCTTGAAGAAGTGTATCACCGTCAAGTGTTACATTAGAGCCTTCTATTGTATATTTTGACCGAGATCTGCCTAACGATATTTTTGCAAATGCTAGGCTCATCCGGACTAAGTAGTCAATCCAGGTTGTTCCTTGAATCTCTGATACATCCTGCAAATCTGGAACGTATCGTATAGTTACCATTGCAGGTAATGGATCTCTGTGCGTAACATATACTACTTGATTATATGGATCATACTTCCATTGAAAATCAGTAGAAATTGTATTACGGACTTGAGCCATTGCAAGTTCAGACATTATAGGATCTATGTTGATTGAACTTGTATTACCTATCTTACTATAGGCGTTTACAGCGGCAGCAACCTGGAAAACATTACCGCTGTCTATGTTACTCATTGTAAGGCCTATTCTAGGATAAGCAGCTTGAACATTGAGAACTTTGTTTGTATGGATATCTTGCTTGAGCAAGTCTATTCTAGTTTGAAACGGGACAGTCTTTTCCACTGACTGACGAATGTATCTTTTCAGCTCTCTAAATGCAATCAATACTGCTTGCCTTAGATCAACCTCTTCTACATTCTCGTTAGTGGGGAAGCCTAGCAAGAATCCAACTTGAGCAGTTACTTCATCCATCGTCATATCTTACCAGGCCTCCTCTCTATCAAGCTTTAACTAGTTCTTGTCTGTTTTTATCTTCTGTTAACTGGAACTTGTAGCCCTCTGGAGCAGTAAGTTCATACCCAACTGGGATGTAGATATGTGTCTTAGATAAGAAGTCTTCGTCTGACTTTCCTTCTTGCTTAGTGTATTCTACAAGTCCAATAATCTTAACAGTGTCATCAGCAATAGTTACTGTAACACCATCTTCATATTCAGGAGATAAGCCGTAATGAGCATCAAATGCTACATGACCACCAGATGCTTTTACAGTAGTTCCATTCTTCATAACAACGTTTCCGAAGTTATTTGATAGAATGTACTGAGTAGAAATCTTTCCAGACAATGTTACATTATCTAGAATCAACTCGTCTGAGAAGTTCTGAATAAGAATAGCTAATTCTGGAGAAGATGTCCTTACAGTTCCGTTCTTGATTAGAACTTTTGATCCCTTCATGAATCTCAATCCGTTTGAATAGCTACTATCAGCTCCTACAAATGGTGGCACGCATTTTAGTTCATGCCCATTTAGATCAATAGTGATCTTTGATCCAGCTTCTGCCTGAATGCCGCCTTGGTAGACATTCTGGGCCAGCTTGATATAAGCTCCTGACGGATTAGCTGAAATAGCTTTCTGGATAGCATCCTCTCCGTCAGAAGCTGAAATATCAACCTGACCCCTTACGTAGGGTCTACAGTTACCTCGAAGCCCTGACCGGCAAGAGCACGACCGATCTCTTCATAAAGCATCTTGTCTTTGTAGTCATCAGTGATGAACTCATAACCAGCATTCTCGCCGGAAGCAGCTTCGGCAGCCTTAGCAGCTAGAATAGCAGATTTGCAAGCAAGCACAACACCAGGATGGACAGAAACTTCACCCAGGAACTCAGCCAAATCCTGAGCCATCAGGAATTCGCCCTTCTCCCAAATGTTCTTGGAATAAGCGGTGTCGCCTGCCTGGTCACGAAAAGCCTTCTCATCCACATAAGACTGACCCAGAACAAACTCAGGGGCAATGGGATAAGTAGGAATAGACGCCTCAACCTTAACAGGCTTGGTGAACTTAATAGTAATTTTGTAACTCATTTAGATAACCTCCAAAATGATTTATGTGATCTTTGTTTTGTATTAACTTCATCATATAACGAAAGATACAGTATCTCCCGCCTATCACATAAAAATATAAGGTTCACCAATAGAATGTTTTTAGATTATTGTCAATGAATTGCTACGCTTCATTTGTATTACAAAAATTCATTCTTTTCCACAGTTATTCATATAATTATTATGACAATTTTTGTTTATTCCACTGCCATGTTATTGTGCCTGAATCAAATACCTTTACGAAACCGTGTTGAATCATTATCTCCGATTCACTAAGAGAAAGGTCAATTGAATCATCATGAAGAAAGGATTTTATATTGGATTTCTGTACAGTTACTCTATTAACAGGATTATCTGTAGCAAGTTCAACCCAAACATACCCGGGGTCAGATCTTCGCAATTCATGGAATCCTAATTTATAGTACAAATTTCCTTTTGTATGAGCCCTATCTGAAAATGATCTTATTTCTTCTGGATTGTAATTATCAACAAAGTATTTGAATAGCTTGCTTGCTCCACCAACAACATTTGTACCTAACTTAGAACAAAACCGTACTAATTCCCAGCAATTAGATGTATCCGATTTATCTGTGCCAATTGTTCCTCTTAGCTTTCCAAATGTCATCAAACTAACTAACTCGTCATTGTAAGTTAGTCCTAGCTTAATTGATGCTGACGCTTCTCCTTGTCTATGATTACCTTCTAGAAATGATCTAGATTCATTAGAAGAAACATCAATTAGTTTGCATTTTCGAGCATATATTTTATTTCTGTTACATCCTAAAATATTGCCTATCATACTAAGTATGATTTCTTTTCTTCTGTACCATTCATATCCAAATACATGAAAAAGAAACACACCTTCTCTTTCACACATTTCTGTTTTCATTTGATGGTATCTAATAGGTTTTGGTTCATTTGTGAAGCTACTTGTAGACGAATTATGCGTATAAGTAGGATTGCATTCTATTGCAACTTTGTATTCAGGAAGATAAATATCTAATTCATACGGTGTTATTACATTCTTACATCTTCGAATGATTTGAATATTAGGAATCAGTTTCCTCAGCTCGTCTACTATTTCGTCTTCCATGTAGGATACATTACACATTACATAGTCATCTAATCCCTTCAGCCGTATTTCTTGAGAAATAGTAGAATACGATACTCCTAAATCCTCTGATAGCTGATTTCTAGTAGGCTTTTCTGAATAGTTCTCTGATATGTACTTCTTTCCGTCTTTTCTGAATTCAATCCATTTTTCAAGTTTTTCAGGATGATCAACCATAAGAAAAGCATAGTTGCTGAATCCGTATTTTTCTTTACAAGTATCTCTTCTTTTATTCTTAACATCTTCGCTGGAAAGAAAATGTTTTACTCCATATCTGGATAATGAAGTTTCTTCAACTGACTTTTTGTATTCATCAGTTTGCGTATACCAATCTGATCCGTACTTTTCTCGATTTGTTTCCTTAATCTTTTCTACTACTCCAGGAATATGCATAGGTTGATCAACACCGTACTTTTCAATCATTGTTTTCTTATGATTTCGAATCATAGATTCAATGTCTTTGTTTCTAGATGCTAATTTGTATCTACATTCTTTAGAACAAGTCTTTATTTTAGAATAGACTCTTACATCAAACTCGAATTGTTTTCCGCATACTTCGCATTTCTTATAGTGAGGACCACTACAGTAGATATCTATTTTGGTTTTAGGAACAAACTCCTTTCCGCAGTATGCACATTTTCTAGTTAGCTTTTCCGAATTGTCGTTTCTAACTTTCTTAGCAAGTACATCCGCGCATTTCCTTGAACAAGTGGTTTTAATATAATCTGGTTTGCATAAATATTCAAATTGTTTTCCGCAAACGGGACAATTTTTTGTCTTTGGCTTTCCACATGTTCTTTGTCTATATGTATTAGGATGAAATGTATCTCCACATATTTCGCACTTTCTAAAAATATTATCAGGAACCTTTATGTGTCCTCCCATATACTATCACCTCTTTAGTACAATAACGATTCTGAAAAGAAAATGATATAAGATAATACAAAAATAACCCGGCCTCTTTCGAGACCGGGCTGTGATAGATGATGAAGTTTTATCCTGTGAAGGATCAGAAGGTTCCGAGGATCTTGCCCTTCACGCAAGTAGCGGGGTTGACAACCTTGCTTGCGTACATCGTTGCGTAGCCCTGCTGAGCGGACATGTTGGCAAGACCAACCACATCAGTGTTGGTGATAGGCATATACTCGCCGAACAGAGCCGTGTTCTTTCTGATGTCGTTACTCTTGCAGCACATGACCCAAGAATCAGGATCGTAAGAAGGATTGACGTAGATCTCGAACTGGTCAAGAGTACCGAACTTGTAAGGACCAACGGTGTCATCGATGTTGTCACCCTTGAAGCCGTTGATCATGCCGATGTACTCAGCTGCGGTAGTACCTACCACTAGACGGTTCGGGCGAGTCATGCGGGTCTGCTGATAGATAGAAGCAGCAGCCTGACCTAGCTTCAGCTTGAACATGTTCAGGTAATCAGAAGGAACAACTGCACCAGACAGAACAGGGGAAGCATCCCAGTTGAAAGCGGGTTTGTAAGAAGCTGCCTGCATCAGCATATCTAGGCAAGAGGTGTTGATCTCAGCGGTGATCTCACCAATAGCTGCTTCCTTAGCCATATCAGCGATGTTGGAACCATATTCCTGCTGAGCAGCAAATGCAGAATAGACACTCCAGTAGCAAGCGAGCTCCTTGGCCTCAGCGACAAGATTGAACTCATCAAGCTGCAGGTAACCCTTACCCATCTTAGCACCGTACTGACCATTGGTGTCAGGACCAACAGTCTCATTGTCGTACTGATAAGTAGCAGTCATGTCACCTGTCAGTGTGCCAATCTCGCCGGTAGCATAATCAATGGTACCAGACTCGGCCTGAGTATCGGCTTTGTACAGCTTGCCGTCACCCTTATCAACGAACACTCCCTGAGCGCTCTTAATGGTAACAGTACCAGGCAGAACAGGAGTATACATCAGCTGACCGTCAACCTCTTCATTCTTCACTACACGACCAGTAAAGTTAGGATCAACACCCTGGCGGTTAGCGAACGGAGAAGACATCACAGTGCCAGCCTTGGTCTCACCCTTGGTGTTCTCAGCAATGAACTTGAAATAAGGAACCAGCTGCTGACGAGAACGCATCGCAACTGAACCAAAGATATCAGTTACAATCAGCTTCTGAACAAACACAGGCAGCAGATCCAGGAAGTCGGGACGAGCCATGATGTTTGAAGTATTTGTAGCTGCCATGATAGCGCCAGGCTTTCTGCAGTTACGAGCGAGCTGATTAGCGAACATTCTCTGTGACGGAGTAAGGTTCACTGAGGACTTAATAGCAGAAGCGTTGCGATTACGAACGCCAGAAGTAATGCTCTGACCAGCAGTAATAGGCTTGCGGGCAGGAGCAGTGGAACGCTTAGTGATCATATTGAAACACTCTCCTATATAAAATTTGTAATTAAATGGTTACAATGTCATCGTCAAAGTAACAATCGTCTACATCAATTTCTTCAGGCTCTCTAATAGAGGATGGTTTTCTACTTATTGAGCTTGTAATAGCAGAACGAAGTGAGGATACACTTGTTGATGCTGTTACTTTAACCTTTTGAAGATCAGCTCCAACTGCTTGCGAATACAGTTCTGCATAAGCATCCTGATAATCTTTAAGCATCTTCTTGCAAGCTATTATTTCAGCTTTTGATTTCTTTAACTGTTCGTCAAGGTTTGAAGTTCTTCTCTCTACATTAGCAGAAGCAGTGACGGTTTCATTGAGTCTGGTTTTTAGAGAAGAAATTAAAGAATCCTTAGAATCAATAATATTCTTGCTTTCGCTTATCTTCTGTAGATATTTAAGGTTGTTTGATCTTTCTTGCGAAATCGTCTCTTTCATTCTGGTTGATGCTGCAACAAGTTGCTTGCATCTTTTCTCTGCAGCATCCTTTGCATCTGTTGCAGATTTTATCTGATCTGCTGTTATTCTACTAATTGAAGAAATTTTCCGTCTTGCTTCAATTTCGTTTGAAGCTAGTTTACTTGAAAGAATTTGATTTTCGTTCTTAAGACGGTTGTTTGCTTCTACCTGTTCTAGATAAAGTTTTGTCATTGACTCTACTTTATCTTTTGTAATGTCTACATCATCGCATTCACTTGCATCATCGTCAGTTGAATTGCTTCCTCTTATTTCTCTCTTTCTGTCTTCTAAAGCTTTATATTCATCAGACTGTTCTGCAAACTGATACTGTAGAATATCAATAGCTTCGCAGCTATCAATGCTAGGTAGATTTTCTTTAACTGCTGCACAAATTGCCTTGTACTTCTTCTGAGACTCTACATCGCTAGAAGCTGCAATAGCTGTAAAAGTAGGAATGCTTTCGGGAAATGCTGGGAAAGATACAAGGTCAAATCCTCTAAATACAAATGTATCAGGATCAACAGAATTGTTTACAATGTCTCCTGCGCCTCTTACAGAAATTCCGAATGTTACACCTGCGTCTATGAATGTTTTAACTGTCCTACCAACAGGAGTATCGATCAGATTAAATTTACCATATACTTTTCCGTTGTCATCTATATGTCCTTCTGTCATTACAATACAAGCATTTCGGAAGTCCATACATCCGGGATCATGGGGATGTCCTAGGAATCCGATGTACCATCCAAGTTCAATAGCTTGCTGATACGATTCAGAACTAAATATGTTTTCCCATACAGGTCTAGTTATATCTAGTCCATTCTCATTTGTAATGTTTGAATCTGCACACTCACCCTCAAATATTCCAATGACAGAGTTCTTAGGCTTTTCCGATTCTATATCGGATACAATCTTATTTTTGGTATCTTTCATATTTCAATACCTCACTTTTTCAATTCCCTAGCAGCTAAGCGCACTATTCCGCCTATTGCTAAAGTCTTTAACAGCTGTTTTATGATTCCAGATTCAACTGAATCATTCAATTCAATTGAACCAGACTCTTCAAGTTCGTCATAATTACTTTCGTTCGCTTGACAAGCTTGATCTAGATCATCATCAGATACATCAATATTTGTAACTGACTTAGGATTTATTTGGTATGTTGAATCTCCGATAGAGATTGAAACATTTTCTCCGTCATCATTTACTCCTATGTTGACATCTTTAAGCTCGTCTACTTGAGTTAAGAAATCAACTAGCGATGAAGGAGTAAATAGAATCTGACCATATTCCTCTTCAGCAGCAGCATGTATTATCTTCTTCAAATCTATCACTCCTTATTCCCAATTTATCCATTTCAGAGTTGGCGAGTAGTGAGGGTAGAGGCTCATTATTCCACCAAGCTGATCCATTCCGCCTATCTGTATCTTCCATACAACCTGTACTATTTGATTTCGTCTAACTTTGATTATATTTTGTTTTAGAATACGTCTGTTTTCTTTGCATTCTGGTGAATCAAAATAAACATGTCTCTGTGTATCCCATTCAGCCATCTTCCAATTGTTAGAGTTAGGAGGAGATATTCTATATCCAGCAAGCAATCCGTTGTCGCCGCCTTCTGACCAATCAGGTTTAGACCAAAGACCTGCCTCTGTAATATAGATGTAATCCTTATCCTTTTCTCTAAATTGAGAAAGTGCTCCTGTAGATATCATTGCACTGTACACAACATCAACTGTTTGAGGAAATTCTGCTTCAGTTTCAGGTACAATATCTCTAAATGCAATTTTAGCTCTTGGAAATGATTCTGATATTAACTCACAATTCACTGTTGGAGCACTCTTAGGCTGATAAATAACTGTACCTAGTTCAGATGGAAGTATCTTTCCTTCTGCACAATCTTTTACCTTCTGCACAGTTTCACAAGATACGGATCCTTTTTCATCTGCTTGAGCAACGAAAAGTTGCTTCTCAGAAAGCTGCTTAACACCACAATTGTAATCCACTAGCAGCATAACATCTTGATAGTCTACTTTACCATCAAAGTTTATATCACCAATCTGTAGGATTTCTTGTGTTATTTCTTTATGCACTCTTTTTTCGAATACAGGGCCTAGACCTAGATATTCTCGACCGTTATTTTCATTAGGATCGTATCCGTCTGCACCGTATCCGGGAGTCTGTGTTAGATAATCAACAAATCTGTTTGCTTCCTCTAGATCTGGATCATTTGGATATTTATCTTTATAACTTATAACTCCTAAACCTGACGGAAGCCCTTCAGAATCTGATTCTTGATTTATCAATCCCATTGTACCTAATGATATATACATAGGGACATAAGAACTTAACATATGATACCCTTGGTTTAAGACACCGTCACCTTTTAAGTAATGAGCAATTCCAGTAACTAATGAATTAGTTGCAGCATTGTGTCCTGTATGTTCAGATACAACATCTCCTGAAATAGGATCAATTACTCGGATAGATACATTGTGTCTTATAGGTATTTGTTTTGCAACTTTCTTAAGCTGATCCAAGCAATCATCTCCTTAAGGAATCTCATCATACTCAGATTCTTCATCATGAGTATTTATTGTTGTTGTTCTGTATGAATATTTGTCGTATATACCTATTTGATACTCCCTAGGAGATACTTCATATGAGGATGTAGGCTGTTTAGGATCTAATCTTCTGTGAAGATTTGGCATTGTGAATCCTTTTTCGTCTTTAGCTACATCTTCATCTGAAGCTTTCCTCCACGGACCATTTCCCATCCGTTTGATATCTTCAGCCAATGAAATCACATCCTTTAAGATTCATAAAGATACAAGGTTCTCATCATTCTTCTGGAAGTGTTTTCTTAATTATGTTTCCATTTTCATCTCTAACAAGATATGTCTTTCCATCGTTTAAGAAAACTGCTGAACCAAGCTCGGACATTATAGGACTGACAGCAGGACGAGGATTTAGAATATTTTCAGATCTATCTGAGTCAATTGTGTAAATGTCCTCTGAAACTGATTCTTCTTTATCTTTATCATATCTTAGATTGTAAGAAGGCTCTTCGTTGCTTATAACATAGTTATCAGGTACAGTAGTTTCTACTTTCAGCGGTTCTTTACCTAAACCAAATATAGGATCAATCAGAGACTTAACTATGTGTTCGTTGTTAGCCATTTGAAGAGAATAAAGAGATCTGTATCCTGGATCAATTTCTTCATCTGGTCTATCTTCAATATCAGAATTTCGATACCAGGCATATCTTCTTGTATCGTCTTTGTTAACTTTGTGAGTATCTTCGTTCTTCATCTTTTGCATTCTTGCATAATCATTTCTACTATAATGTCCTATATGCGTAACAAAGTTAGGAATCTTACTTTTCTCATTTTCATTTGTAAGTCTTGCATCAATTGATATTTTTGTTCTTCCATCAAACCTAACACCTGAATGCTGGAAGCAGTACATACCTAACGGTCTTACATACTCTATACAAGCGTCAATTGGAACATCGTTTGATGTAAAATAGACTATGTCAATAAACCCATTTTCTACATCGCTTGATACATAAACAGCGTTTACAGGAATAGATGTATCCTCTAGTCTGTTTTGAAGAATGTCCTTCTCTTTACCGTAGTTTATTACACTAAATTGTGCAAGATTAACTTCAGCGGCCAACGTTACCCCATCTTTAGATCCTTTATTCTTTATCATAGACATGAAATAAAGCATAACAAGACGGTTATATGCTGCTGATAGTCTATCATCGTACTTAAATCCCATTGTGTCACCAAGTAACCACAATAGATCCTCTTTGCATCTTAATGGATCAAAACAGTCAATTAGATTTTCTGTATCATACTTTATCTGACCTAGTGCTTTCTCAAACCAATCTAGGAAGAATCTGAAGTCCTGACTGGACTTATATACTTCGGGGACAGAAACATTTTTCATGTCCATAGATCAATTCCTCCTTAATTACTCAGATACTCAGGATTTATCCTTATGGCCATTGCTGATGCTGCATCTGGTGTGTATCTAGCAAAGCTGATGTAGTTAAAGTATTCAATGTCGCAATCTGACCAAACAATGCCTAATGTTTTTGCACTGCCAGGATCAAAATGTCTTATTCTAGAATCGCTATTTTCAACTACATCTATAATTTCCATTAGTGTAGGTTTGACTCCAATATTTCTATTTGCCGGAGAGAAGTAAATTGCAAGATTCTCCTTGACCTTGTTGATGATAACAGCTGCTGTATCCTTGTCAAGAGATTTCTTAGGTGTTATTGTTCCAACAATGTAGAAGTTAAATATCCTTAACCAACCAAACTGAAGATCAACAGTCATTGCTTGTAATGGTTTGTAATCTCTTACAACATTATCAATGAACTGAATAGGCGGTTTATACTGAATGAAGTTTGTCTTCCTCTTTATCTGAGATTTATTCATCTGACCTGAACCATAATTACTTGACAAGAAATCATTATGTATTGCAAAGCACATTGCTGTATATCTTTTGAAATTCGTAGAAAATACAAACTTGTTTGGATCAGATGGGTCAAATCCAAGCCCTAGGACTGAATTCCAATCAAGTGTTGGATCTCCTTCAGGGAAATCATATTTTGTAAGGTACATCTTAGACTTTTGTGAATCTGTTAGATTATTATCGTTGTATATAGCAAGATTTATTTCAAGTGCTTTCTGGCAGTCAATGACAACTCCGCAGTCCACTCCAGGCTCTCTATTAAGAAATCTGTTGAAGTCTGGAAGTGTTACTAAGCTGTCAAAAGTATTGATATAATTTCTGCTGTTGAAATATGCTTCACGAGCTGTCTCAGGGCTCTTACCTGTTACTGTATAGCTATGCGGCAGCTCAACAGTATTTGATAAGTTTGAGATAGAAAATTCACCTGAATCACTATCAATAGACTGACCAGCTTTTGCAGGCATGAAATCCTGTAGAACATTTTCACCTACGCATCCAATTACACCTGAACAATCAATCCAATAAATAGTTATCCAGTTCTTATCATAGTTTTCAAGCTGATTAAGATAATTTGAAAATTGGATCTGTGCATTTGAATAATTATCGTATGTTACTGAGAATCTAGGTTCAGGCTGAATAAATTCAGCAGGGCTGTTACATTGAATCCACTGAGTAGACAAGAAGTCATCCGCATTTTGACGTGTCTTTGCTTTGACCCAAATCGCTGTTGTATCAATGTGCTGCGACGGAAGCTTTATTATGTAGTTACTTGACTTTATCTTTTCTACAGAAACACTATAACTACGAAGTTCTCCCTCTATAGCTACTCTTGTGCAGCTTTCTCCTGGATCAAGATGAACAATATCTGAATCAACAAAAACATTTATGTTTTCAGTAAGTACAGTTCGTTGACTTCTTGTTTCTTTTGCACCATACTTATTTGTAAGGGGAAGAATATTGTATGTTATTACTCTAGATTGATTTGTAATATCTGTATAGGCGTTAAGAGTGCAGAAATTACTTCCATTGAATCCGAAATCAATTGTCATTGTTTCATTAGATGTATTTGTAAAGGTAACTTCTGTTCTAGCCGCTGTGTAGAATCCTAATTCATATCCAATCAAACTGAAAAGTTTCTCAGCGTTTTTTCGTTGAGAAACTGAAGGAGCAAATACTTCATTTGCCATGAAGTCTAAATTGACTCCAAGCATATCAGCTACAGAAGCAAGATACTTTCCAAGAACAACACCAGGATCTGCATCAGCTTCAGGTTTCCAAAGTTCTGTTAGTTTCGGAACCAAGGACCAAAATTCGTTTACAAGAGAATTATAATCTCTTGATGTGTAACTTATGAGCCCGTTTTCTGCCATTTGATGTATCCTCCTTCGTTAGGTCAACGAATTGAAATAATCTACTATTGATTGCAAATCAGCTGTATCAATATTTAGTGTAGATCCGTATGTTGTTTTTATTGCTAATGTCATCTTTAATGACTGCTGATTATCTTTTGTTGTTTCTACATCAGATGTTCCTGTAAATAATAAGCCGTCTGAAATCTGAGTTTCGTCAGGAATTGAACAAGGTTCATGCAGTCTAAGCTGAGAAACTATATTGTCTTTTATTCTTTCTTTCTGATTAGCTGTGTTGTACTGCCATAAGTACTTCTTCAATCCTACTCCAAAATTTGGGTTCATATATAACTCAGTTGGATCAGTTAATATTAGAAGTTTTGACCTGTTTACAACTGATTGATTATCTTCTATAACAGAAACTTTATTTCTAGCAACATCAAACATTGATGGCCAAGCTAATGAATTTGTGTACATTTTTAATTCACCTCAATCTATAGTGTTCAATCCTGCAGGTGAATACTGCCCACCAGTTAATCCTAAAACAAGAAAATCATTTGGAGTATCATTTAGTGATGATAATGCAACTACTTGACCTCTCAATGGAGTGTTAGGCAAGAGCAATGATTGATACCAAGGAAGGTTCTCCTCATTTACGTAATTTCGTATGTTTGCGCCTTTATACTCTTTCTTATTCATAGGACCATGTATAGCAGGAATCCTTACTTGAATGAGCATTGTTCCTTCATTTGTATATTGATAGTTCATTGCATATCCGTATACTATCATATTTCATTCACCTCAATATTGGTGTCAATTTCTTCCAGAAGTCTGATGCAAATCCTTGACGCTTAGAAGATTGATAATCCATGTTTGCAGGCCTTTCATAGCATCTTACAAAAACATCTGCAGCTTTCCTTGCGCCTTCTTCTGTATTTGGAAGCTGAGACAGATACTCAACTAATCCAAGATTTGATCCGTAGTACCACTTTACAAGACTCTTGTACCAAGAGTAGTTTTGATCAATGTAATGAAATAAAAATTCACATTGTCCTGATAAATCTGTCTTCCAATCGCTTCCAACGAATTGTAGAAAAGCTTGCCAGTTAACTCCGTTCCACATACACATACCGCCGGAATACTGACCGTTGCTGTCCATTATTGGACCTAACGATATGTCCAATCCGCATTCTGCATATATGTTAGCTACAATACCTACTCCAGATGAAGATGGCAGACCCTTTGTCATACAGAATTTAACTATCTCTCTTGCAACAGATTCAACATTACTTAGATCTAAATCTGAAGAAACAATGTAGCTTGAAGAACCTAGAACACTAGGAGCAGCAGCATTATACATTGCAGTAAACAACGATGTATAGTTAACTACAGATAATTTGATATCAGATGTTTTTATAGAAGGTTCTGAGGAGGAATTCAAGTATCCTATCTCTCGTATTATTGAATCTTGCTTTGTATTTTCGTAATCATATAGAGGGCCAATGTACCCGGATGATCCACTTCCTAACCCCCCAACAAACCCTCCTACCTTTTCCCAATCAGGTCTGTAGTATCCGTTTATGCAACTATAGGTGTAATCATAATTATGCGTAACAACTTTTCTCTTTGTATTGCTTCCTCCAGGACCTGAGTTTCCTTCTATTGTATGAACAACTGATCCGTCAAATGATTCTACAATACCTATATGATCCGAATAGTATTTGTCCTCTCCTGAATATGATGACCTGCTGTCCCATCTATAAACGATCATATCCCCTGGCTGAGGTTTGAAATTTGTTCCGTGCCATGGTCCTGTGTAAAACTCTCCCCAGCCATTTGCTACACCTGTTCTGCATAAGCTTCCAGCACCATAGTCAGTAGGGATTATTTTTTCTAGTACTCCTACAGCTTTTGCGCAAGCTACAACAAATGCTGCACACCAAGGTTGAGGTTTTGATAATCCAGATGTTGTCCATGCCCATGTTCCATCCTGACCTATCTTTGATCTAGCAACTTGCAAGAATTTTGCTAATACATTATCTTCTGAATTAGCGGATGAGCTTACAGCAGGATTGTATATGAATCCTTGGAATGTATATGCGTTGCTTGCATAGTTATTTGGTGATCTTGTAGATGTCCACCAGAAGGCAGATGATTTCCAGCCGCTTTCAGAGGTAACAATTGAACCATCTGAATTTATTTTCTCGACTATTGCTACATGACCGGCTGCTCCTGGCTTTGCCCAACAAGCTACAGCACCTAATGCGGGTTTACTTCCCCTCTTGTATCCATCCTGTGTATAGCTGTACCATGTTCCGGCATTACCTGTACATAGTTTAGGCTTTTTTCCTAATATCTCCCAGAACCTGCCCCAAGCATATGTTGTGCAGTTTGGCATACCATATGAAGGATAAAAAGGGCTACCTTCGTACCAATAGTAGTCTCCTTTATTCGGTGCAGTTGTTCTAGGCTTGAAAGCCATAAATAATCACCTCATTGATTATTGTATGCAAAGAACATAGGTGTAAGAAGTTCAGTTATATTGTTAAAAGCATCTATATGGTCATCAATCCATAGCAACCAGTCTTCTGAATCCTTCTCCCAGTCTATCTTCTTTAATTCTTCACGTTTAGTGTATATTCCTATCTGACCCTTAAGTCCAAGTTCTTCTAATGTTTCTTTATATAACTTTAGAATTTCATCGTTCTTTGTTTTGTTGCTAGTGAATGACGGAACTACCCAAAAACCTAAATTCGGATGAAATGATTTTACAGCAAGATATACCTCGTACATCTCTTCTTTAGCTTCTTGTAATGTTCTTGCTCTTCCGTTGAAGTACATACCATATAGAAGATTTTCATCTTGAATCATCTTTATTTGATTTATCAAGTTAGGATTTCGGAATTCAATTTTTGAATGCGTTGAATCAAAAAGGTAACCTAATTCAACAACCACTCCTATTACTCCAAGTTCCTTTATCTTCTTGAAGTCTATTGATTTTACTTTTCTATTTATTGTTATCACGTATGGATCTATCTGTTCAGGTGACGGAAGTATTCCTCCGTTTACAGCTAAAGCATAAGCGGTTGTTGTGTCGGCAGGCATGCTTGAATCTATACTTATATTTACCGACGATGGTGAACCAGTAGGATTGTATGAAGGGTCAGATAAAATTTTATTTACTTGATTAGCGATATCCGGAAATCTTGCCTCTAGATACGGTCCAGGGCATCCTGTATCAGAATACCATTTGTGCATATGCAAGTTTCCAGATTTGTCACCTGTATAGTTCAATCGTTTTATTCCGTTTCGCTTGCAAATATCAGCAACAAGTTTTATCAACGATTTGTATGAAACATCGCTTACAGGCCATTCACCACCGGCAACACTATTTGAAACTTCTATTGTTACTGCTCTGCAATCAATCTTTCCGCTTGATGTTGCCCATGACCTGTTCTTTTCTTCTACATAAAGACCAATGTCTCCATCTCTACCTATTCCATAATTTGAAGATGCTCCATTTGTACCAGATTTGAACCAGTTACCGCAACTTTCTGCAGACATTACACCCGCCATGTGATGAATAACAATATGATCAATTACTCCAGATGGATTGTTAAATCTGCCATCTGTTCTGCTGCCATAATTTTTTGTTAATATCTTGACTGTAGCTAAATTACTATTTGAGTAACTAGGCAATTTTACTCACCCTCCCCCATGCTTGCAGTTTCTGCTAAAAATGAAGGAGGGAGCTTGCTAAAATCTGTTATGATTTCAGTAGAGTAATCTCCTTCTAGAGCATAATTGCTGTATTTTTTATCCATTGATGAGTAAAAATTATATGAACCGTCAAGAACTTCTATTGGGTCATTTGGATGAAAAGCTATTGACTTGTATATGAATGTTACACTAAGCGGATTATTGTCTGTTCTCAAATATTCAAAATGTAAAAAATCGTCTGTTGTTCCTAAGATTGTGCCCTTTCGGATAAGTTGCCCAGGAACAACAAACGACTCTCGGATCATGCTATACAAAAAACAAATTGTCTTATCATATTGAATCAGGACCATATTTCCATTTGTGTACTTTGCTGCATCAATAACAACACCGTCACATATAGAATAAACATTTTTACACTTTATGTTTACTCCTGTGTGAACATCGTATCCGGTTTTTCCAAATCCATACTTTGTCCCTACTTCAGGATATTCTATATCAGTGTTTGTAAGAACGCAATTTAGTATTTTCATTGTTGTCACCATTAAATATATGTCCCTGACATATATGTGAAGTCAGGATAGATTGTTCCGAAATCAACTTTTGAAGTAGAGATTATGTTTTTTGTTTTTGCATACGAAAGTTTAGGATATGAGGAACTTCCTCTTATTAGTATTCCTTGCTGCGCTGCAACCTGATTAGCTGAGCTCATAACTAGTCTTTGTAGCTTCAATGTTGTAACGAATGTAGAACTGATATCATGCGAAACAGAAATTATGTTATATATTCCAGTTATAGGAGATATTGTGTTTCCCGACATTACAAGTAAAGATATGGGCTGAGCGATATTGTATTTCTTTGTGCTACCGGGAATGGTAACTGTAAAGTCTCCACTGAATTGTGAAGCAATTGCATTCACATCATTTATGATGTTAGCGGATTGAAATACATCTGCAAGTGTGCTGCTCCAGCTATTAACAACTTGATAATCTTGAACAATAGTGTTACCACTACCATCAACATTGAATCCAACTTGTGTATAGTTCATATCAGTCATGTTATATGCGACACCATTGTATGAACCTGACAATGTTAGTACATTTGTGTTAGCTGTACCGTACTCAAGAGTATCTTTGGTGTATGTTCCTAGAAGACCTGCGTTGCTCTTATAATGGATGCAACCTCTACTTGTCATGGTTGGTTCGTCTACCCAATAAGAGAAAGACGAACTTTGTGGCTTTGTATCTGTAAAACTTGTTTTTAAGAAATTTGAAAGCGGGCTTACTTTTCTGTTGTTGATAGCTTGACTAAGTTTTCTAACTTTGTAGCTATCAAGACCTGCAGAATCTCTAGAAGCATTGTAAGATTTTGACAGTTTGAGTAACCCTGGAAAAGTTTCATAATCGTCTTTCCCTGAATAGGTTCCTCTAACATAACTATTGAATGATGTTGTCATTGCTCCGTGATTAACAAGTGTAGGTTGATCGCAATGATCAATATCTAGATCATAGTAGTTAGTAGCTTTTACTGCTATTGCAAGACCTTCGACAACTGCCGATGGTTGTACTATCCCAGATAGCTCTGGAACTCTTAGTACAGGTAAACTTGTTTGTATTGCAAGCGAAGCATAACCTGTAATTGAATATTTCATGTATCTACCAGATGTAGAAACTTTGAAAGTTAGCGTAAAGCCCTGATATGATAGAGATTCTATTACACTTCCATTTTCATCTAACCATCCGAACAGGAATGAAACAGGTATTCCAGATGAATTTGAATAGTTGCTTGCATTTTGTGCTGATGTGTATAGAAGAGCTTCAAAAGCTGATATGTTTATTCTTCTTTTGTCATCTCCTCCAACAATGCAATCAAGAGTCCATTGAGTCATTGATGATATTTCGCTGTTGCTTAATGATAGAGATGTAAATGGGGAAGGTATCACTAGCCCATAGTCCGTTAGCGCCACGCCGGCCAGGAAAAAATTGCAGAATGGATGTTTAGACAATTAGGACACCACCTTATAGTTCAGGTGCTATTGAAAGAAGTCTTTCAACTTCCTTTCTAGTATTATCAGATAGGATCATCTTATTTTTGTTATCTTTATACCATTTGTTTGCAGTTGACTTTGGATCAAATACAAATTGAAACGAACTCCAGTCACATAGCATTTCGCAAATGTACTCAAATGGCATATCCATTGCTTTCACTTCTCCCCCATCTCTAATAAGGCACCAATACTGCCAATGATGAGGGTTTCTCTTTTGATGTAGTAACCAAGCTGCATCAAATGCGTTTGAATCTTTCTTGTTGTTTCTATCAGGATAGAAGTAATTCAAATATGCATCATATTCATCTTTCTGATATTTTGACTTATCATGATTAGAAACTAAATCAGCTACCTTTGTAATCTGATCAACATCTTCATCACTCTCGGTAAGGATAGCAGGATAGAGAATCTCGCGCCACGCTGTCTTTACTCCGTTTATGTGCTTCATAAGATATTCGTTGTATTCTGACTGACGAAGATTAGAAGATGCTCTAATGTATCTTTTCATGTATAATTACTCCTGTCCTAGATTCAATGAAGTTGCGGGGATAGACTGAAGGATTTCGCCTGTTTTGAACAAGTCGTAGAATGATGTAGGTATCATCAATTTTTGTCCTTCCTTGACAGTGAATCCATCCTCTATCCTGTTGAAGTATGAAATAACCCATGAGTATTCAGCAGACCCTAATGTGTCTCTTGCAATAAGATCTAATCTATTCTCATACTTATTAGGTACTTCGTAGTACTTAACATTCAGATTAGTTACAAAAGCATTTGGTGTTTCAAGAGTTGTTATTCTGTCATTAGATGTTGGAAGATGAATAACTTGTCTTAGTCCTCTGTATCTGGATACATGACTGTAGTCTTTACATACACTGTATTCGATTCCTCGCTTTTCAATTACCTGATAAGGTATCAATGTATTTTGTATGTACATTAAATCACCTGTTTCGTATAAATATTATAGATTTTCCAGATTTGTTTGTGTTTCGCATATGCGAGAAAAACACTTTCTCAAATAATTATACGAAACAAGCTTATAAATATACGATTTGATATTATCCAATCAATGGTTTGTTTCTTATGACGCTATGATTTAGCGCAATTTCAGAAACTTCTGTTATGTTGAAGGAAAGCTTAAAAGCAAGATACCAGCCGTCTAATCCGATTGGCCCATTCCAGTTAACTGAGCAATCTGTCATTACTCCTCGTATTAAGCATTTTCCCATAATGTATAAGGAAACTATTGGGCAATTTACAGCAGACCCATTGAAGTCAGGATAACAATTTGATTGACAATATCTTATCAAATCATTTGCTTTACCGTCTCTATGGTCTGTTGTCCACATATCTCTATGAAGTTGGAATTCAAACTGATTTGTTCTAGGGCCAGAACTTTCATATAGTTGCCAGGGTTCATATTGATATAGCATATCAGGCATCTGAGTATAGTTAGCTTTTCTGCCATCATTGTATTCTTCAGGGTAAGCTGGAATATCAATTCCAGTTGACTCAAGAGATGAATACAATGTTATATCCCCCCAAGGTAAATTGAAGAACTGTGTATTGCTTCCATTAGATCTATATCCTCTAACTATTTTAGAATTCCGTATATTACTTACTTCGTTAAATATTGAAGGGTCAATGTAATGAGGAGGGTTAGAAAGCATCGTCATTGCTTTCTTGTATACTGTTTTCTTTACCCCTTCATTGTTTCCTAATATGCTGTAAGATGTAGGAACTTCCATTGAATCAGGAATTTTTAGCATTCCAGGGAATGTTCCTAAAGTATCTAGAACTTTCCAGTCATCATCACTCTGAATAGATGCTTTTTCAAATACATCAGAATCACTCGTCATTCCGTTCAGTATTGTTGATTTTCTTTGCCAGGTTACTGACTTAGATGTACTAGAAACTGTCTGATTACATTTAGCAATAAAAGATCTTCCAATATTAGGAGTTCTTTCAATGTCGTTTGCAACAAGCAGTCTTTCTACATTTGAATCTCCAACAATAGATGCAAGATTCTGTAGTTTTGTATCATTGGTAAGTTGTAGATACTTCATGCGCTTTCACCTTCTTAAACACCTGCGGATTCAAGTCTCAAACTCTTTATCACATGAGGTTCTCCGAACATTGTTGCAGGTCTTCCGTCATATCTAGAATATGTTCCGTCCGGATTAAGAATTTTAACATATCTGTTTTCTTCTGTTATTTTCTTGATCCATTGCTTGCTAATAGATAAGCATTTCTTCTTAGCTTTTTCATTGAAGTCGTCATCTAAATTATCTAAATCTAACAAGACCAAAAGGTCGTGTCTATCAATGTCTGAAGAATGTTCTGAAACAACTACACCAAGCATATATGAATACACCCAGTCTGGTAGAACCTTTTTATCGTCTTTAGATTTCTTGAAAACGCTAATATGAAATCGTATTGTTTGGACAAGAGTTTCATATTGCTCTTTAAGCGATTCGTCTTTAACATAGTAGTTGTCAAAGAAGAATCCTTCATCGGAATCAGATTTCATGAATGCTTCTATCATTTCATCATCTGATATCATATGATAAGGATAGTCGGGAAGATAGCCTTCCCGAGTATACTTTATCTTGATGTAGTCGTGAACTAAGCTCATCCGATTATCTTCCCTTCAAAAGGATGGAAGGACTCGGTTGCCCAACCATCAATCTCTGTACCGTAGCTTACGCCAACAACATTTGTAACATGATCCACATTTGCTAGGAATGAAATTGTTCCAGGCTCAACATCCTCATCATTTTTGTTCCATTTCTGCGATAAAGCTGTGAATTTTGTATCTATCACTACATACCCTTCAGGTTCATCTGACGCATAAGCAGAAATGAACTGACCGTCTATCTTCACTTGCTTAGTCAATCTATTCCTAGGATACTGTAGTAACAAGTTGTTTGGTAGGTTGAAAGTAGAAACAATGATTGATTTACCATTTGACACGTTTCCAGTAGTTCTGTTCTTTACTAGAATTCCTGCTCCTAGAATAGATCCATCGGTATTGAATGTTAAACTTTGAAGAGCATATAGATAATGTATGTCGTTATCTACCGTTTCGTTCCAATAGTCTATGTCATTTGTTTGCGATATTGAATCAAGAGACATAACAGTCATACCGGAAACAGTTAAGTTGCTATCTGATTCATCAAACTGTCTGTACCATAACTTCAATCCATCAATATATGTTAGATTCTCAATCACCTCTGCATCGTACCATAAGCTACAATTAGACAAGTTTATAGCCGGACCTTTATCTTTACTAGGAGTCAATGTAGAATTTATCTTTATCTTCTCGCAATTGACTATATTGATAATTGTTTTTGAATCAGCCTCACCTGAAAGATTTATATTTACGCCAGTTCCGAATCTGCTGTCAATGTTTCGAATAGTAATTATTGACGCTTCATCTTCTTTAGGTAACTCCAAGGTAATATTTATCATACCGTTGTACTTACTATCGTTCAATGTATCGGAAGTAGGAAATGCGACACGATCGTTTACGTACTCATCAAGTTGTTCTTGAATGGACTCTGTTGTAAGCCCATTTCCAAACTCTTGATCTGCGCCAAGCTGATAGGCGAGCGTGCCTGTACGAAGTAGAGCATAATCTAGCAATCTAAGATTACCATTCTCGTCTCTATAAACATATCCACCATCTAGTTTCGTATCAGGTACATTTAAGAATCCCCCAATTGATTCTTCTGTTGCTAGATTGATTTCGCCAGTTAACCAAATAGGATCTGAATACATCTTATCTGCATTCTTTGCTGAAACGGTGTAGAAATAATATGTTGTATCTACTGCCTGTGTATCCTTATCTACCTGGTCATATTTTATTACGATGTAGGATGAACCAATTGCTCCTCTGTAGTTGCTAGTAGCTACTTGAAGCTGATTGTTGTACTTTGCTACAGCTTCATCAGAAGAACCAGTTTCTGGAATTGGATCGTTCTTATCAGATGACCATTCAAACTTAGCTATTTGCAAATCAAGCCCGGAAAGAACATGACCAGTCTTGTTGCTCACCTTGAACTTAAATTGAGTAACAATTCCATCAATGACTATATACAATGTAGAAGGAGATTTAGTTGAATCCGAAGAAGCAACAACTGAGTTATCTGTTCCTACTACTACATAATCTCCTATGTTCCAACTAGAACTTATAGGAGGTAGCTCTTTTCGTGTTTCATCCGTTATACTATCAATGTATGCTCTTTGTTTTCCTTCTAGAATCTTTGTATGAATCTTTTCAAAAGCATCTTTTATCTTCTGAGTGTAAGCATGGTCAACGGTACCTGCAGACCCAGATGAGTAATCAGCTTTAGGAAGCTTCATTATTCTTGGCTGATAATATACCCGCTGACCATCTGTGTTCTGCATTCCGTCAATTTGTTTATGAGGAAGAGCTAGAACTACATTTCCACTTGTGTCAGTTCCGAAATTTGCATTAGTTATAGAAGGCTTTTCTGTTGTAGCTTTGTTGTAACTCTTATCCCATACAATCAAGCTATCTGTTATGTTGCACCAGGTGTCTTTTGTTGCTGAGCCTTTACCAGAGAATCCGTATATGTATCCCGGATTCAATCCATCTCGATTGATATAGTTATCAGACATCAGCTTGCTAATATTTGTAATTCTATCAGCATCTAGATATCTACATTTATCAGGATAATTCTGAGATATGTTTGTTACTCTGCCATTCTGATAAATGATGTCACCTAACTTAATATGAGCTGTAACTTGCCCCTGATCATCTTTGCAGTCAATAGGAAGTTTGAATTCTGATTTAGGCAGAATAACTACCTGAACTCCTTCAAAGTAATTTTTCTCTTCTGCAACCATTGCTCCAGCCATTGTTTCTGTTGTACTGTACATTGCACGAAGCCCAACAGATAGCTCTCCTAGAAGTGGTTGCATAGAATTCTTTCTTAGCTTCTGATTCGCCTCACCTATATCAATCTTTACAGGTACAAGTGATTCGAAGTAGTGACCGTTGATGACAGCTCTACCTTCTGTTATCATTAGAACTTGGCTGTCACCGGAAGCTATCTGTCCAGAACTTGTTGTAGTTCCAACCAGCTTAAAATCATCTTCTGAATTAACAAAAGACTGACCAACCATATAATGGATTCGCTTATTACTCTGAATAGGGCCTACTTCCACGCTTTCTCTGGAACGAAGGTTGAATTCAGTCATTAGCTGACCACCTGTATTAGAGTTAGCTAATGGGAATATGTTTGTTGTTCCTGTTGAGAATCTTATAAAATTCATTTATCGCACTCTCCTATCAAGTGGATTCATAATTAAATGTACCTGTTGCCATTGCTGCGATTGCATCGGGAAGTGTAAGCTTGCCAGATGTATTATTCTGCTGCATTATGCTCTGAACAACTATTAGAATCTGGCTCAGTATTGCATTTGTTTGCAATGTAGGATCAGTCAGGTCTGTTGCAGCTGTTAGTGCATCTGCAAGTGCGTAGATAGCATCGGAAGATTTATACTTCTCATCATTCTGTATTTTAGTTACAGCTGCGTGGTCATATGATTTACTATATAGAATGTGATTCACGAAGTAATCATCAAAGGCTTGTTTGAACTCTGTGTTCTTTGCAAGTATCTTAGCAATTAGATCGTTTCCTGCTGTAGTTAGATCTATCATACTTTGCATTTGACTGTCTGCGTTCAATGAGAATGTATCGAAATATTCTAGACCCTTGTCCCAGAAGGTTTCTTCTTTCTTTGCTTTTCTTGCTTGTTCTTGTCCGCCCTTAACTCCTTCTTTTGCTTCAAAATATCCCTGAAGGTCTGCTTCTGAATATCCTAAAGTATCTAACGCTTTTTGATAGTTAGATATTCCGAAGTTTCTTGCAGTTGATACCCACTCATCGTATGTCTTACCCTGTTCAACGAAACTGTCGATAGTGTTCATCATCCTATCGAAGTTTGATTGAAGTATCTGCTTGTTCTTTTCCTCTGCTGACTTTTCATTAGAAGAGGTAGAACTTCCAGAAGACACAGACATTGCTTTGTTCTTTATCTGCAGACCGTAACCTTGACTCTTTCCTAATGTGCCCCATTGATACTTGCTAGACGGTCCATGATTGTATGGATTCTTCCTATCTGTTCCAGAAAGCAGAAAACTTGATATGCCTTGTATTGCAAGCTGGCTCAAATATGCACCAGGAGAAAGAAATGCTGATGTAAAATCACCTATTGCATACGCGGTTCTACCTGCAGCCTGGGCACTGTAATATGAAGACTCTCCGCCTAGAAGCTGAACAAGGTTAGGTGTTAATTTAAGTTCTTTGCCTCTTGTTGTAAGATTATAGAAAGATCTAGCATTACCTTGGCCTACTTTACCAAGTGATAGAACCTTTGCTACATCATCCTTTAGAGCGTTACCTTCTGCAACAGATTGTGCTACGTTTGATACAGTAGTTATCAGCCATCTTATTGGGTTCAGGATATTCATTATGTTCTTGATAGTATTTTTGATACCAGCTAAGAACTCTAATGCCGAACCCTGGATTTCTACTCCATAAGTAGTCTCCTGAAGCTGCTGAGCAATCTGTTCATCCCACATATGCTGCTGAATAGCTCTTGCAGCTTCATTGTCCATTACAAGTGATAGACCGTTTTCTATCATGTACTGGTTTATCTGCTGGTTCTTTAATATATCAGCATTAGTTGTAGACTGACCAGATTTAAGATTAGAAATGTTCTCATTAAGAGAAGCATTTGATGTATTCATATTTGTGATTGCTTTTGCAAGATAGTTGAAGTCAACTCTTGCGAATGCATCCATCGATACTCCGAATACATCTGAAAGTCCCTCTGCAACCTCCATGAAGTTGTCATTGGACATATTCTGCATCTTCGCTAAGTTAGTGAAGAGTGTTGAGAATACTTGTTGAGGGTTATTTACTAAAGCTCTTAAGAAATCAGTATTTCCTGCGTTGATTCCTGCAAGCGACCTTAATGCAACAATTTGAGAAGAATTACCACCTGTCGCTGCTTTTACGATTGCATCAGTCATTGAAGATGCAAGGTCAGGAGCAATTGCACCTGTTATAGCGGATACTGCAGTAAGTACAGATGATAGCTGACCTGCGTCTCCTTGTTTAGCTGCTGTTGTTATCTTTACAGCTTCTTCAAATAGAGACGAAGCATCCTTTAATCCGGTACTAAATCCTCCTGCAAGCTGTCTACTAGAATAAAGAAGATTACTTGCAAAATTTTCTAGCTCAGATGTTGCATATGATATTGCTTCTATTTCAGACTTTCCATTCTTTATTGCATTAGCTGCAAGAGAAGCATATGTTGATGAATACTGGAAGAAGTCTTCTGTAGGTATAGCAGCATTTAGCTTTGTTGCTAAATATGCAAATTCTTCTGCTACTTTACCGCTTAGCCCAGATTCAAGAACTTTTGTAAGATTTGATGTTATATCGGAACCGCTTACGTATTTTGCTAGACCTTCTTGTCTAAGTCTTTCAGAATACGAAGCCATCAGATCTTGAAGATCTGATTTTGTATAACCTTGTGTTTGGTTTATTGTTCTTAGGTTCGCATCCCAAGCGTCATAAACCTTTTGAGCAGCATCTTCAAGAATTTTGAACGGCTGTTCAATGATTGTCTTTACATCAGCTTCAAGTCTTTCTTTAGAAAGCTGCGCTCTTCTATCTTCAGAAGCTTGATCTCTTTTTGCGCTGTCTTTCAGAGATTTACCAAATTTCTTTGCGCCTTCTATTGCAGGGCCTAGTGCTTCTGAGAAAAGTTCTATTGCAACAAGTGCAGCAGCTATTACAACTGCGTAAGGTCCTGCAGCAGCAGCCATTGAAGCAATTCCGCTTGTTGCTGCAGCAGCAGAAGAACTCATTGCAGTCATTGCTGTTGCACCTGCTTCAGCAGCGGTTCCTACAGTTGCTGCGCCTTCAGCCATTGTAGCTGCAGCACTTGCAGCAGCTTCACCAGCTCCTGCAGCTGAGGCAGCCCCTTGGCTTGATCCGAAGAAATCACTTACTATTCTTCCGGCTTTTCCTAAAGTAGAAGATGTTCCGGAAGCTGTTTGTGCTGCTGACTGCCCTTTGAACTTACCAGCTAAGTTCCTTAGAGCATCACCTGCTGCAGATTTACCACCGTATTTGTCTGCACCTTTTTGAAAAGCATTAGAAGCAGATTCAAATATCTTTTGTTTTGCATTATTGAGCTTACTAGTTACTTTCTGTCCAAACTTTGTGCTCTTAAATGCGTTCATTCCAACTTTTCCAAGCTGGTTTCCAAGTTCACCTGGTAGGTCTTCTATGCTTACTCCAAAGTCTTTTGCGAAGCCTTGAACGACACTCGCCATTTGATCTTTGAAGTCTTTTCCTAGAATATCTTCCCAGAACGCATCTTCAAATCCATCGCTGAAGCTTCTGTATGATCTCTTTCCAGATTTTCCACTTCCAACGTTCTGTGAATATTGTTCACCAAAGTGACCCTTCTTCTGACCAAATTGATCACGAGCGGATGATTGAGAGAACCCGCTTGCTTTTTGAAGGATCTTCTTTGTTGTTTGATCTATGGACTTAAGATAATCTTTTACTGAGTTAAGATTATCTTGGTTGTTATTATTTTGTTGCTGATTTTGATTTTCATCATTTAATCCTTGAGATTCAGAAACAAATCTTGATGTTTTATTTTTCTTATTGTTATCAGCCATGTTGTTTCTTCACCTCTCAATCTTCTTTTCTAGTTATCATATTCAGAATTTCTGTTTTATGATAATATATAAGATTTCTGGATATTAAATTAGAGACGGGACTTTTACATCCCGTCCCTTATTGGAGGAAAATATCTATTTTAGTTTCTTACCTTGATTTAGTCTCTTTTCTCTTTCCCGAAGCTCTTTTTCAAATGACTCTACATATTTCTTTCTCACGAATATTGGTTGATCCATGAGCCATTCAGCAGAAACAGCTCCTTCAGAAGCTCTTGAGATAAATAGTGTTTCGTCAATAATGTTTTCATACATTTGTTGACGAATCTCCATGTATGTTTTATTCTGGCCGTTTACTTCTATCGTGCTTCCATTGCCGTAAATCGTCCAAGGTTGGGCGAAAAAATCTTTCATCTACTAGAGCTAAAAATGCCGCTTCATTGCTCCCGCATCTAGGACAAGTGCAGCTACCACCAGCTCTTAGACCGTAGTCTGTAAGCTCTGCTACTCTATTCTTTAGTACAATGTAGTCAGCAGATGATAGCTTATTCTTAATTGATACTCTTACATCGATAGGAGTCATGTTCTTTTCATCTCCCATAGATGTAATCATGTAGCAGATTCTTGAAAGCTCTCTGTTAGGTTTTCCGGTAGGGCTGATAAATTGTTTATCTTTATATGAGTTTAATGCTTGCTGCATCGTCAGCAGATGTAGCTCTACATCACCATTAAAATCAAGGAATTCATCAGCTTTGATCCTAAGTTTATTCTTGAAGTTTTCTGGAAGCGGCTTGCATTCTACAGATGTCAAGTTTACTCTATATTCTCCGTACATCTGTCCGCATTTATCACAGAAGATAGAATTTGTTGTGAAATATGGTCCGTAGTTTAGAAGCCTTAAGCATCTACAAATCCATTGGTAATCAATTTCGAGAAGTTCTTTTGTATCGATTTTCTCTTCAATTGCGGAAGGGAGGATCTTGTCTATCATTGTTTGATCAAAATCTTCGCTTCCTACATAATCCAATTCAGATGCTGTCGGAATGTTCTTAAGTGTAAGTTCATCTGGAATGTTTTTATACAGCCCTGCGCCTAGAAGCTGTATTTTTTCAGATAGCGCCATAAAGTAAAACCTCCAAAAGTTTTGTTTGGTTCTGGTGAATTTTTATGACTCACCTTCATTTGTATACAAGGTTCAAAACAATGAGCAGCTAATTTATAGCTGCTCATAATTATTATCCTCATGAAATTGAGATCCTAACAACGTTGTTGTTGAAAAGATTCTCGTTTCTTAGTGAATTATATTCGTCACAAAATCGTTAATATTATTCATCTCACCTAATCTTAACAGAGATATTGTAGTATCCTTGTCCACAGTCATCCGTTTCAAGATGAAGTTCTACTTCCACATTGTACCTAAATTTCTCTAGAATTTCACGATATTTCTTCTCTACATCCTTTGTGCACCGTTCAGCTAATATAACTGGGCAGCTGTATTCTCCGGATTAAGCTGCATATCTTATAGAATCAGCAATTTCAAAGTAAGGTATGATCATTGAATTTTACCTCCTTTTGATACTGAAGAAAATTTTCGTATTCTTCTTTTGCAGCCGCCAAAGCATATTCCAATCGCTCAACGCAACCCACAAGGTACTGTTTGTACCAAGCCTCAAACTCTCGCTTGGCGTTTTCAATGTTGTCGGATTTCAAAGTATCGTGGTAACTCACTCCACCACAACAGCCACCCCAAATGAATTTGGCGCCCTTGAATCGTCGCTGTCTCTCTTCCTCGGTCCATCCGTAAACATACTTGACAGATACTTCCTCAATATAGAATTCGTAGTTCCGACTTTCGTCGTAGCAAAACTTGTAGGAGCCGATTTCAGGTTCGTCATACCACCAATATTTTTTTGTTATTTCCATGTTTAACACTACTTACACCAGATCGTTGTTGCAACGATATTCGATATACTCCTCGCACTTTACCTTTTGCTCGTGACCGATAGGCATATACATGACCCGCCAAATGCCGCTGAGTTCAAAGGGCTCGGATACTCTGACGTTGTTCTCTTTCATCCATTGGACGAAGCTTTCGACAAACTCCTTTTTCATCCCAACCATAAGCCATTTCACGGTATTACCTCCGAATTTGAATTCTATTGATTTGTTGATTACTTCAAATCCTCTAAACCTTCAATACTTCTCATTGCCTCACAAGTGCGGTCCCAAGCCTCCTGATAGGTCTTTGCACCGTTTTCAAAAGGGGGATAAAGAACCAAAGAATTCCACGTAGAGTAATGAGTATCATAATAATAATTCTTAGAAGAATCGAGCATTGTCAATCGATACTGAAGATACATGCTCTTCTTGATATAATGATAACGAGTCATGTTTTTACCTTCCTTTCTCACCTTTCAGTAACTAACTCTGCATCGAGTAAGGCAAGTTTCCTTTACTCCGTTGTATTCGCCATTGGATTTAACTGTGCCTTTGATGGATTTTACTTTCTCTTCATCACACCCAGAAGAAGCGAACCAAGAGTAGACGTTGCCTTCTTTGTCTTCAAACTTGTAAAGATGAGTGGTTCCGTACATGTTATCGAAAGAAGTGATGTACTTGAAGTTGACAACTTCAAATTGTACCTTGTCGCCTTCGTTGTACTTATGAGAAGACTTCTGAGCAGCCTTTGCTCTTTCAGCAGCTTCTTTGCGCTTCTTGTCTTCGATATCTTTGTGACGCATGTAGGCCTTGATTGAGGAAGTAACGAATCCGAGATCACTTCTTGCGAAGTAATCGTTGAAAAAGATAACCTCCAGGTTGTGCATGTAAGGATCAGTCTCGTTGGAAAGGTGCTTGCACCAATTGATAGTTTCTTCTGCAAGCTGTTTGCTTTCTTCTGTAACTTCAAAATCACAATCAAGCATCTCCTGCTTGATGGATTCGCTACCCATGAACTTTCTATCCAATGCGTCAACCTCGAAGTAGGTGAAAGCTCTGGTTGAAGTAGGATAGTTGCTGTAGCTGTTTAAGTATCCAAAACGCTTGACGCATTCTGCTACGTAAGGAAGATATTGAGAAATGTACCAATAAGGCTTGCCCCAACTTCCTGAATAGGGAGCTTCACCTTCGATCAAGTTATCGAAGAAGCTGATGTATCTTGTTACATCTTCTGCGCTGAGCCCACAAGTGAAATCCTTTAGGCAAGAAAGGCCTACCTGCTTCCACTCACCTGTGATAGTGTTACGAACGAGGCAAGTCTTGCTACGACGACGCTTACTGTTGCAATGTTCGCAAATCGGATCCGAATTGAAGTAACGAGTAGGAATCTCTGCGTCTTTGTTGAAAGTACGGATGATGTTTCCGCCTTCCTTATGTTCGATAGACGCGATAAACTCCCAATCATTGAGCTTAGCAGTTCCCTCTGCTTCTACAAGAATGAATCTGCAGTTTCTCTGATTTCCTTCGTCATCTGTTACCTTTCGGATTTCACTTCCGACTACCTCAAACTTGAACTCACATCCGAACTTCTTGCACTTGTTTGCGATTGTCGTGATCTTCTTCTGAAGACGATCGAAATTCTCTTCGTAAATTGCGTACTGAGCCATTTTGTTACCTCCAGGTTTGAACCTTCTTGATGTGTTGAGGGCCTTTGTTATTGTGTATATTATATAACGATTCTTGTGAAAAGTCAATAGGGTTGACCTTCGTTAATAGTTTCTTAATAATTTACATAGAAAAAGGCAGATTTCTCTGCCCTTTCAATTTTACTTACCAGTTGAACCAAACCCGCCATCACCGCGTTCAGTATCAGATAAGTTTTCTACTACTTCAAGATTTGGATAAATATATGGTACAATTACAATTTGTGCAATTCTATCTCCGAAGTTAACTTCTCTTACATCAAATGAATCATTATACAAGCAGACCTTAATTTCTCCTCTATAATCACTGTCTATTACGCCAACACAATTAGCAGGACGAAGACCTTTCTTTGTTGCAAGGCCAGATCTTGCAAAAACAAGCCCTACATATCCATTAGGAATTTCCATTGCAATTCCTGTAGTAATCATACAAGACTTACCAGGAAGGATTACTGTTGCATCACAAGCAAATAGATCATAACCTGCTGATCCATCTGTCCCTCTTTTAGGCTCAATAGCCTCAGGAAACATTTTCTTGATTCTTACCATATCAATTTTATTACAATTACAACTCATATTGTCATTCTCCTTTACAGTTACAAATTAACTCATCGAGTTCTTAAGGTTTCTTTTAATCTTTTAGTAATCTGCTTTTCTAATTTCATGCAACCATAAAGAAAAGCTTCCAAAGGATTGGATGCTTCCTTATTTTTTCTACCAGACGCAATGCTACCTCTGCATTCACGTTCTCCCAGTTCCCAGTATCAATTACGTATCCATTTTCAGAGATAATCAAATGTGGTATCTTTCGTCCATTTGGTTTTCCCTGTAAATGACACCCATTTGCTGAACTCTGACAAGCAACTCCACCAGCTTTTCCTTAACATCCATCAGTCAGTCCTCCTGTTCCACGCTTCGATCGCTTCTGAAATTGATGATTTTTCTTTTGTGCAATAACTACATCTTGGGCAAGTTATCCGATATATAGTTTGATTGCTTTGAAAATGTCCGTATGGTATTATTCTACCTCCTGAATATTTGAAGTTTTCAATACACCAAAGTCTTAGCAGTCCTATCCAAACATAGCAGAGCTAATACCTACCCAATCATCATAGGCAATGATAGGATCTCTTAAGAGCGTATCCGGTGCAACCTTATAGATTTCGCTAATATTGAAGACATCTCCGCAACATCCGCAGATAATTTCATCTCGGTAAGCAATACCACCTTTATAGCGTCCTTTCTTATAGTCCCAAAACTGTACCTGTGTAGGAACATCAAAATAATCATACTTCATAATGAATTATTTCCCCGAATTTGAATTCTATTGATATGTTAATTACTGTCTACATTGTATATAACGATTTTTTGATCTAGAAGTGTGTTCGTTTCCTCATGTGTCTTTTTCACATCAATTATCCTTTGGTTTGAGCTACCTCTAAAAGGAAGCGAAATGTCACGAAGACTCTCAATATACTTCCCATCAACTACTACATCTACAGGAAAGAAATATTCTCTCAAATCAAACTCATTTCCTGTATATATCCAGATATCTTTCTTGCTTCCAAACTCATGCTTTACTGCTCTGCATATATCAATCACTTTTGATCTGTTTCTAGGAGACATTGGGTCTCCTCCAGAAATAGTTAGACCTCTGATATAAGGCTTTGAAAGACATTTAATGAGATAATCTAACGCGTCGTTATCAAATACTTCTCCAGCTGAATAGTCATGAGTCTGAGGGTTATGACAGCCTTTACAATTATGGTCACATCCTGATACCCAGAGGACAACTCTGAATCCTATTCCATTTGCAATGTCGCATTTAGATATTTTAATGTAATTCATTTCAGTACCACCTTAGAATGAATCGTGTTTTACTCGCATTTCTACTTCTTGCTGCTTACCCTTATTGAAAGATGTCTTATAATCGTTGGTTAGATAGCCAGTTACTCTTCTCAGCCTCTTAATGTCCTTGCTACCGCACTTAGGGCAAGTATCATTCATTTCATCGCAATATCCGCATTCCATACATTGATCATTGGGTACGTTTATTGCAAAATAAGGAATATCTTTATCCATTGCATAGTTTACAAGAGTCTCTAGAGCGTCTAGGTTATGCTTACAACTGCTTCCCAACTCTACATAAGTTATACACCCAGCGTTTGAATAACCTGTTAGCTGAGATTCAATGTCTATCTTTTCAAATGGATCAACATCTTTCCAAACAGGAACATGTATAGAATTAGTAAAGAATTCCTTATCTGATACATCCCTTATTACACCATACTTCTCCTTGAACTTCTTCATTGCGGTATAGCAAAGATTTTCAGCAGGGGTGTAATAAACACCAAAGTTAAGATGATAGCTCTCTTTGAATTCCTTGCATCGTTTGTTGAAAAGATACTCAATTTCTTTTGCAAAATCCATACCTTCTCTAGTTGTATGGTCGCATCCAATAAGTATCTGAAGAGTTTCAGCAAGTCCAATTTGACCAATAGCAAGAGTTCCATGTTTAAGAGCTGATTCAATTCCTTCTTCGGGAACATATCCTGCCATCAAATTGTTTTCATACATGAACTTAGCTGAATCTGGAGATTGACTGCAAATCCACTTGTATCTTTCAATCAATGAATCTCTTGCATCCGATATTGCTTCGTCTAAAATAGAAAGGAATTCTGATTTCAAATCATATTCAGATTCTGATGAATTTGACAAATAAGCCAAGTTTTTTATTTTCTGTTTAGCTTCCATAGCCAAAGTAGGAAGAATTATAGTTGTAGGGCAAATATTCCCTCTTCCGTCTTTTAGCTGTCCTAATCCGTTTATATCGTATCCGTTAGCTGTGCGACAATTGTGCATAATTATGTCTGAACCAATGAAACTTCCTGTTTCAGTTCCAATGTCATAGCTATCAACAGCTTCCCAATGCCAGCAAACATCTACAACAGATAGCTCAAGTCCGTCTGCCCTGTACAGTCTATCACCGGGAATGAAAGTATCTGCTCGTCTGAATCTGGAACCATCCCATAGCGGATGATCTTCGGTTACAGATAAGTCAAATAGTTTTCCAAATTGATCATATATGATATGCATCATTTGAGGGGTATTTAATTTATCGTTTTTGAAAATATGATTAACCTTAACCCACTTGTTTCCTCTATCCAGAACTTTTATGTCAAAATCCTTCAAGTCAATTATACTTTGATCTACAGACAGATCAAATCTGAATACAGGCTTTTCATATATTCTAGGATATTTACGAGATTTTATTTTGTAGTAACGTTTAGCTGTTCCTCTTACATTTATATTAGGAACTGTCATTATATATTTCTTTTCTGCTTCTTTGTAGTCTTCGGTATATTCTAATACTTCAAATAGATAATTGCTAATATCCGGATCTGAGAATTTCATTCCGCAGTCCGGTCCGCCTTTTGTACGAATCTCTACTTTGTGCTCATTCCATCTCTGACGCATGTTCCTTGACGATCCAATATATGATACATCTTGAGGTAGATATGTTATCTTATAAACTCCTGGAAGCGGTTTGCAGTTTTTGAAACTGTGATCTTGAACATGCTTAGTGCTTCCTGGAAGATTCAACGGACGGGAAGAAAAAACTATCTGGCAAGGTCTACCAGAAATAGTAGAGTTACTTTTTGCTAGATCATACAGGTCGCTTATTCTTATATCAATAGGATCGCCGTCTTTAATTTTTACATATAGATGTTCATCTCCGCCTAACGCTCCCATTGTAGAAAAATAAGTTCTTGGATCGTTTATGTCATATCCTGCATTTCCTGACCAGTCTACATTACAGTAGTTTGGATACAGTCTTAATGCTGTAGACTTCAATGCAAGACGGAATAGGTCATAATTTGGATCTCCTGGATGCCGATTTACACCCTTCATGCACTGGAATATTCCGCAAGGGAAGATAGATGTTCTATTTAATTTTCCTAGGCCTTCAATTGACATATCAAGAACAGCCTTTGTTACCATTCTTCCTTCTGGCAAAGTACAAGTACCGTAATTGATAGAGGTAAAAGGCAGCTGGTTTCCAGATCTGCTTTGAAGTGTATTTAGGTTGTGATACATTCCCTCTACGGCTTGATAACATTCTTCTTTTGTCATGTCCATAGCATATTCATATGCCTTTGGAAAACGAAGGTAAACTCTGTCTTCAATGGACATCTCTTTGTTGTAAATATCTAATCCTTTTCCCCTAAAATTTTCAATATATTTTACGCCTTTAATGAAATGTTTATAGAAAGACTTTCTTACGTAAGGAACCATTGTCCAATCAAGATGCGTTGCGCTAACTCCGCCAAACTGTTGCAAAGATTGCAACTGAAAGATAACTGCTAAAAGCTGAAAAGCCGTATTCAATGACCCAGCAGGCCTAACATCTGTTTGTTTTACAGCAAATCCAGTTGCAAGCAGATCGTCAAATGGTACGCTAAGGCAATTATGATTACCAACAGCATAGCTGTTAAGGTCATGGATGTATACACGATTATCAATATGATTCTTCTTTGCCTTTTTAGAAACAAGAAAGTCAAGCGCAAATTGCCTGCAAACTACATCATTAGCTTCCCCCATTCTTCCTCCGAAAGAATGTTCATCTACATTTGCATTCTGATTGTCAATTTTTCTCCCAAGCAGTTTGTCTGCAACTGCTTTCATCAGGTCATCATATTTGTCCCTACTCATTGAATGAACTTGACGATATTTAATATACTTTCTTGCTAAATTGTATTTTCCTAGATTCATTATTCTGTTTTCGACCATATCTTGAATTTCTTCTACGTTAAGTGGCCTTCCGATTGTTTTTGCTTCTTTTTCTATTGCCTTTGCAATTCCTTCTACATCATATTGAAGTAATCTGTCGTCACCTTCAACCTCTGCGTTTGCTCTATTTACCGCAGATATAATTTTAGCGGAGTTGAAATCTTCCTCTACTCCGCTTCGTTTGATTATTTTCATTTAGCAACTACCTCCTAGTTAGTATCATTGTATATGTATATAAGGCTGGCCAAGGGTTATTTGACCAGCCTATAGACACAAGATCTTGCCTTGAAGATATAATATTTAATTATTAGAATTCAATCTTCATCTAAGAAATCGTGTTTCTTCTGAACTGATGATACATCCTGTATAAATACTCGTCTTCCTGAATCTCTACCCAGCTAGGTTCATCCTTAACATCTTTGAAATATCTCCCGATGTTGATCTTCTCGCCTTCAGGAGAGATAGCGTAGAGGACTCCAAGCGTGTCGAAGTCTCCTCCATCTTCGTCATAAAGGAATTCTTTGCAGTAAATTTTATACTGCTTAGACGAAGGAGAATAAGGCATTTGAATAGGTAAGATCTCATCAAGAATTCTGCATCCATATCCGTGGAACATATCTCTCGGATCGTCTACATTGACGCAGACAGCTCGGTCAATATCGTTGTACTTAACAGACCCATCAGGATATACTTTCTTGAACAGCGAATGCATTCTAGAGCATTGATATTCTTTCACATCCCCGCTAAATCCTGAAACTTCATTCCATACGTCTTCTGTATCCTGAATGTCATTAAGAGGACGTCCATCAATTAGACGAATCAAGATGGATTTAGTTATAGAAATAGACATTCCTGAGTGCTGGTCCTCGAGTAGCGACTTGAATGCCTTAAATGCAGATTCATAGCATCCTAAAATGTAATCATTTTCGACTCCTTCTTCTTCAGGCGAAGACTTGAGACGGTTTCTTACAATCTCAATTTCGTTTTCAGCCCAATCTAATAAACTCATGTTATCCGACCTCCTTATTGAGCAGCTTCATCATATGAAGGAAAGTTGTGTCAACAATGATGTTACCGTTCATTGTATTTGCCCAACGAGTTTCATTTGTCTTAGCGGTAACCCTTCTAGGACGAGCATGTCCTGCAAAATCTGCAGCAGCGTTTACAACTCCCCATGCAGTGTCTTTGAACTTCAAGATGTCAGGAGCAAAGTAACAGTACATGAATCCATCTTTCATGTCCTGAGCGTTGTTCTTGACTCTATCACTTGCATCGTCATCAACTTTGAAAAGAAGATCAACAAACTGCTCTACCTCAGACTGATTGAAAGTAAGATTAGCAAGTCTATCTCCTACAACGCTTAGATCTTCCATGTAGCTGTTAGCGAGCGCCAGCGTACGCCTTGCTTCTTCTAGCTTACTATTGATATCTCCAACATGACGAGTCGTCCAGCAGCGCCGTGTATTGCTAAGAGCAAGGTTAAGTGTGTTATTGCAAACAACACGAACAGGCGTCATGCAGACTTTGATAGAACCAAGGCCATCATGACTGTTAGTAAAGCAAACATACGGATCAACATCGTCTCCAACTACCTTCACCTTAGGCATCTTAGCAAGAAGCCAAATCTGCTTTCCGTTTCTAAGAGATCCTGCTGTCTCATACTTTACATCGTCAGAAATGAGCTCATCAGTGAACTCGAAAGCTTCTGCATTCTGGACAATCTTGTACTTGTTGGAGACAATTCCTAGAACAGTGTTGTCGGAATCTCTAACATTTGATTTCCAGCCTTCAATCTCCTTACCATCTGCAGTGAAAATGGGATTAGAAATTACATTCCAATCTAGACCAGCAAGGTGAAGTGCATCTTTAGAAGTAGGAGCTTCCTGTACAATAGTTCCAAGACCGTGCCAAGGCACCTCACGTACGCTAAACATTGTTTCAACATTAGCAGGCATATTTGTTACCTCCATCAAAATTTATCTACATTCAATATAACGATTCTTTTTTAATTGGTTTAGTGTTTCATAGCATAGTACATCTTACACCATAGAATAGCAGTTTTTGTAAACTCTGGATTGGTTGACCACCATTGATTACTTGACATGATAGCAGATATCTTCCTATCTATCATGAATAAGTTCGCTATGTTGAAATTATTTCTATCATTATCTAAGAAACATATCATCTTCCCCTCTGGAACAGGTCCAAAGTTATCTGAATATATTTTTTCTTGCAGAGGAATCCAATATGGACGCATGTATCCACTAATATTGCTTTTTTCTGGAACCTCTCTAACTTTTATGAAAGTACTAGTTTGTGATTTTCTAATTGTACCTACAGGAAGCTGCTCTTTTCGCTTTGATCCGTATCTGGTTACGCTAGGCTTTCCTTTAAGATGAAGTCCTTTATTACATTTTTCTCGTATAGATTCGAAAGACCGTGTTTCATGAAAAGCTTTGTTAAAGCAGTCAGTCATATCTCTATAGCAGGAAAATCTGCTGAAGTTTTCTACTAACCAGTCTTCTTGCTCTCTTGTAAAATATCTTTTACTTCCCATCGCCGATCATACTATTGATTGCAGAGTTCTTCAGCTTACCTTCGGAAATCATCTTATCGCGTCTAAGAACAATGTCTGCATTGTTGATCATCTGCTTTGCTAAACTAGAGATAACGGAAGCAATTTCAGCTGCCTCTTTCTTAGTTTCATTTGATGCTTCAGGATTAGTTAGAGCTTCAATCTGCTCTCCAAGTTTATTTTGAAGTTCAATCAGTGTCATAATTTCCTCCTATCAATTTTTAATTCAAATTTTCATCATTCTTCCGCAGTCAGGGCAGAATCTAGATCTTCTAGAGGACCACATATCGCAGCAGCTTGAAACAAATCCAGAACAAACTGTAAATCCAGATAGATAATGTCTTCTCCATTGACCCGGTTCAAACATATCTTCTTGAATATAGCTGAAGAAAATTTCGGGCACAATGAACAAACCACAATGAAAAACACGCATTTCGATAGCATGGTTATATTCAACTTTGTGATAAACTACAATACCTTCATTGTCAAGGAATGTAGCAGGAATTTCATTATAGATTTTATAAAATTCGATTCTTCTTGTATCTTCTAAATCTTCTCCTAAGTATTCGACAATAGCTTTCTGAATATCTTCATTACTCTTAAGTTCAGCAAACATTTCCTCTCTCCTCCATTTGCTTTTTTACGTCAGAAACCTTCTTGTAATATTCTTTCTCTGCAACGGAAAAATACTTAGTTTTGATGTAGTTAATTCTGCTAGGAGAGTTGTCATCAGTTTCTTCAGTATGAAACCAAACATCTACTAAATAATAACCAAACATGTAGTAACAAACTACAATTTCGTTCATTAACCCTTTGAAACTAAAAGTAGACTGATAAACAATTTTCATTCTGATTTCATCGTCATCAAATGCGCAAAACCAAGCCTTAATATCACTATAGTTGATTGGCTTTCCTGACTGCTCTTCGTAGAAGGTATCATCGCATCGATTGTATCTTGCGATGACATCCTCTGTCTTTGTGCAAACACCATGCCCATAAAAAGGTGTGTAATCCAAAGACAATCTGAATCTATTTTGATATCTGTCATCGTTTACTGGAACTCCATGCTCATTGATATTGATCCAAGACATTTTATGGCCTCCTAGATTTGATTATTTTTGATTTGTATTACAATGATAATAACGATTCTTAAATAAACATAAAAATGACGAGTCTAGAAGACCCGTCATCATTTTTAGTTACTTAACCCGAATCCTTACTGAATCTCCATCGTTGTCAGCAGAATATACTCTAAGATCAGAAAAGAACCAAGGAACTTCGCTAACCTTTCCAGTAAATCCTCCATACGGAATATCGTATTTGGTAACAGAATCCTTATCCATCTGAACACGAACATTGTCTTTGAATGACATCTTCTTCAAAATGTCTTTTACATATTTACCAGATAAAGAATTTTCTGTTGAACATCTGATTACTCTTTTCAAAGCTTATTCTCCTTTCTATCAATAAGTAGTAAAATGATCCAAACAGGAGATGTTACTAATAAAATAGGTATTCCTACTAGAATCATTATCAAAAAGATAACAAATAATACTATGTATCCAATTAAGGTGATTATTAAAGACAGTATTCCTAACAATACTTCAATGATGTAATCAATCATCGTCATTCTCCATGTCAAGAATAAATTCCTCAGCTTCATCCGAAGTTGCAAAATATGGAGAGACTCGCTGTCCTCCACCTCTAACAACCCAACCGCTACCTGAATTAGTTATCTTATGTCCGTGAAACTCATATCCAGATGGCTCACCGTCATCTTTAGAACATAAAACAGGATAGAATGTTTTCTTCATAGATTAAATTTCTTAAAAATAAACATATTCTATAAATTTCTTAACCTT
>UMCT01041792.1_pt1 | contig 44172 bp, 49 predicted proteins | sample 1964291 | NCBI WGS metagenome assembly UMCT01 (sample SAMEA4835974, study PRJEB28245) | human gut metagenome | biome: gut microbiome; material: fecal sample | place: Denmark | collected 2008 | reverse complement strand
CTCTTCTTCTCGAAGCAGGGCTATTTCAAGAAGATAACCCCGCAGTCCCTGCGTATGAGCAGTGAGCAGAAGTTCAAGGAGGGCGATGAGCTCGCCCAGACCGTGGTTACGGATAACGCGAAAGAGCTTCTCTTCTTCACGAACCGCTGCCAGGTCTACAAGGCTCGCGTCAACGACTTCAAGGAGACAAAGGCGAGCGCACTCGGCGATTATGTGGCGAGCACGCTCGGCATGGACGAGGGCGAGACGGCGGTCTATATGGTCGTGACCTCGGACTATTCGGGTCATATGCTCTTCTTCTTTGAAAACGGAAAGGCGGCGAAGGTCGAGCTTTCCGCCTATCAGACGAAGACGAACCGCAAGAAGCTCATAAAGGCTTATTCCGACAAATCGCCTGTCGCTGCGATGCTCCATATCGAGAGCGATGTCGAGCTTGTTATAATCTCTTCCGCGGGCAGACACCTTTTGATAAACACCGGCGCAATCTCGCCCAAGACTACCAAGGACACTCAGGGAGTCGGCGTTATGAGCCTCAAGAAGGGTCAGAAAGTTATGACCGTCCGCGCGTATAAAGAAGGGGAGTTCGCCAAGGCGTACAGATATAAGACAAAGAACCTGCCCGCCGCTGGAGCGCTGCTGAGCGCAGAGGACAAAGGCGAGCAGCTTGAGCTCGGAATATAAAAAAGACCGTTTGCAAGGCTTCCCCGCAAAACGGTCGGCGGGAAAAGCCCTGCAAACGCATTGACTTCGGACTCTTGCCGCTGAGAGTAGTTTGCTCAGCCGCGCGCCGATAATACATCTTTCGGAAGGAAAATTTCTCCGTTCGGCAAAAGTTTTTGTAAAAACTATTGAAATGTGTCAAAGTATATGCTAAAATATCTTAGCAATTTGTGTTTGGAGGTTAACTTCATGGCAGTACATGAGATTATATTGGGCATAGTCCTCATTCTTCTTTCGGTCGCTATTATTGTTCTCGTCCTTCTTCAGGAGGGCAAGTCCGCAGGTCTTTCCGGCGCTATCGCAGGCGGCGCAGAGACTTTCTTCGGCAAGAACAAGAGCAGGACTATGGAGTCGAAGCTTGTGCTTATCACGAAGATCATCGCTATCTCTTTCTTCGTTCTCGCACTCGTTGCAACCCTGCTTCTTCTCTTCCTTTAATACAGGACAAGTAATATCTGAAAGCTGAACTTATGCGATCCTTCGGGGTCGCATTTTTTCATGCATATAAAAACCGCCCCGGGCTTCACAGATTTTCCGTGAAGCCCGGGGCTATGTGTGTTTAAGGGAGTTTTTATATTTAACCGAGATTCAGTTCGACGCGCCCTTTCGGGATATACATTATCGTTCTGCAGCCGTTGGCACGTCTGAACTCGGCAACATATCCGCCCGTGAGGTCGAATCTGTAGCCGTAGGCGTTTTCGGCGAGTGCGTTTATCGTTGCGCCGTCGGTGAATTCCCTTGAATTTTTCGGCATGTAGTCGCCGCTCGTGTATGTGCTTATCTGTTCTCCGGTCTCGCGGTCGGTTTCCGGCTTTGATTTGCCGTTGTCCCAGAAAGCGTTGAATATCGGCGTGGTGTATTCAAGCGCGTCGACGGTGAGCTTGCCTATGTCCGCCACTCTGACGGCGACTATAGGCGATTCGTCAACGAGCAGATCATAGAGCCCGTGGGCTTTGAGATATTCGACGGTGTTTGTCATTTCCTCGGTTATCGGAATAACGGATTTGAACTTGCCGAAATCTCCGTATTCCGAGCCGTTGGTCATCATCTCGCCGTAGTTTCCGGCTTTCCAAGCGTTGCGAACATCGTCTGCCGGCGTGTCAATATCATCAATATCGGGGACTTCCGCCTGAGCTTGGGTCGCCGTCACGGCTTCGACTCCATCCAACGCTATGTCGTGATAGAGGGCCATAGCGCCGAGCCATTTCGAGTCGGAGCAGAGAATTCTGTCTGCGCCGAGAGAGGTTATGTCCTCATATATCGCGCGGGCGAGTCCTCGTGTAAATTTTTGGTCAACGACGGTCTTTTTGTCCATCTGTCCCGAGAAGAGAACGGGGAATACTTTTTCGCTGTTTATGTTCAGCAGCTCGTTTTTGATTTTGTTGTTCCAGTTCTCGGTGTTCTCTATTGAATAGAGCGAGAGATAGTCGCCGAGCCCGACTGTCTGATATTCTCTTATTATCTCGCGTCCGTTCTTGAGCTTGTATTTTATAATAACAGTGCTGCGCACGGCTCTTTCGGAATAATCCTCGCTGCTTGAAACAACTTTTCTGCCCGAGGCGATGAGCCTTTTGTGCAGCTCGCGCACGGCGTTAATGTCGCTTTCGCTTTTGAATCCATCGATAATTATGCGCCTTTCGTCGGCGTTGCTGCGATAGTAGCAGCCGCTGTTTATGCCAACCGGGTTTCCGTCCTCGTCGAAGGCGAGATAGTAGCCGGAGTTTGCGTTGAATTTGAGCTCGTCTGCTCTTGTGCGGTAGCTTCCGAGAAGTATGTCCGGAGCGGATACCGATGCGCTCTCGATGCTGTCGGTATCAGGCACGCGGCTGCTGTAACCGAAGAACCCGGTGTAGAGCGAGAGCATAACGGCGACCGCGAGAGCCACATGGACAAGCCCGTATTTCCAATCCTTTTTGAGTGCCTTAAAGCTGAGGTTGAGCATAATATCGAAAACGACGAATATAACAGCGCTCAAAAGCACGGTTGTTATGCCCGTTATAAGATATTGCTTGTCGGTGATTTGCGAAAAATAAAAATTAACGGCTACGATAGTCGAGCCTGCGGAAACAGAGAGCATGGCGGTCAGCAAAAAGTTTAAAGCCTTGCTCCTGCCGCTGAAGCCGCATATCTCCACCTTCCTGCGCTTTAGCATCAAAAGCCCGAAAACGAACAGCAGGGCGATCAGTATCGCCCAGAGTATATAGGGCTCAAGAGACGGCGCACTCCAGCTTTTCAGCTCGTCTGCGGTGATTTTAGAGAACCCGTCGGCCGAGACCAACGAGCCCGAGCGGATGAATACGTCGTTGTTGAGCGAGAGCAGATTGAGACGCGACAGCACGCGCCCGAAAGGGGAGAGAGCCATGCTGATATCCTGGTTGTGACTCGCCGACGGATAGAGTGCGTAGTTTGAATTGTGAGGCGCGCCGAAGAGCAGCTTCGGTACAGTGTTATTGAGAAAATATACAGCAGCGCTCGGAAACGCTATGAATGCGAGCGAGAACAGTACCGATTCGCCTGCGGTTCCCACGCAGACGGAGACTGCCGCCGCAACAGAGAATCCCGCAAGCGCCGTCACGGTCATGTGAACGGCGTAAAACAGCAGCGCGCGCCAGAGCATGACGGACGAGCCGAAGTAGATAAGGTTCAGCATTGCCGAAAAGGCGAGCGGGAGAAGCACGGCCGCTTCGAGCATGACCGCTCCCGCCAGCCAGTGCGCCGAAAACAGACCCGCGCGGCTGATGCCGAGACTGAAATATATGTTGTTCTTCGCCCTGCTTGAGACGAATCTGAAAAGCATTATACCCAGCGCGGCGGAGAGAACAACGACTGCCGCCGTGTAAAAATAGAGAATATCCGTCAGCATATAGTTGTCAGATCCGCCGATTATTAAAAATTTTCCGGATTCGCGCAGAAGCTCCAACGTTGCCGAGCCGCCGCTCTTCAGCGCCGTAAGCTGTCTTATCTTGTCGCTGCCGAAAAAGCTTCTGAGGTAGAGCGCCAAGCTCATTACAAAGACCGCGAGCGGAAAAGCAAAGTTCTTTCTCATCGCGTGTGCGACCGTGAAGCCGAACGGATTTTTAAAGCCGTCTTTTGTTCTGTTCACCCTTTCTCCCTCCGATGCTGCTCAGTTCGGCGGCCGCACCGTTTCAGCGCAGCCGCCGCTTGAAATTTATTTGCCCGTGCCGAGATTCAGCTCGATGCGTCCTTTCGGAACATACATTATCGTAAGAGCGCCGTTCTCGCGCTTGAACTCAACAAGGTATCCGCCCGTGAGGTCGAAGCGGTAGCCGTAGGCGTTGGCGGCGAGCTTTTCGACAATAGTCTTGTTTGTTATGGTTACGGCATCCTTCGGCATGAAGTCGCCGCTGGTGTAGCTGCTAACTTCATATTCATAGCCGTCAGAGTCCTTCTTTGAATATGGCTTTGACTTTCCGTCGTCCCAGAACGAGTTGAAAATCGGGCTGGAATAGGCGAAACCGTGTCTCATATCGTCTGAGGATGTGGCTTTGCCCATGTCTGCTATTCTTGCGCTGACTATCGGCGACTCGTCGCTGAGCTTTTCATAGAGTCCGTGAGCCTTGAGGAAGCTTATCGTATTTGTCATTTCCTCGGTTATCGGGATTACCGAATAGTCGCCGAGCGCGAGGTATTTACCTTGTGAGTTATCTCGAATTGCAAGGTTGTCAACAGTTTCCTGACGGGATAAAGGCTCTTCTTCCTCGGTGATTTCGTCCTCTATTGAAGTTGCATTGACATATTCGGATGATTCATACATTGAGTAATCTTCTCTCTGACTCCTGTTGACATAGAATGCAACCGAACCTAGATATTTGGCGTTGCTTGTCAGAAATTTGTCGGAGCTCAGCGTGGTTATATCGTTGTATATTGCGCGCGCAAGACCCGCCGTCAGCTCTTCGTCAACAGCTATCCTGTTGTCCATCTGAGCGGAGAAAACTATAGGAATAACATTTTCAGAGTCGATGTTGAGCAGTTCGTCTTTTATCTTGCTGTTCCAATTCTTGGTGTCTTCGAGAGTATAGAGTGTTGGATAGTTTGTCAGCGGAACATATTCATAGACCCTGACAAGCTCGCGCCCGTTCTTGAGCTTGTATCTTATAACAACGCTTTGGCAGGTTACTCTCTTTGAATAGTCGTCGGAGTTTGTGTTGACTCTGCGGATATTTCCGGCTTTTATCATGGCCTTGTGTATTTCGCGCACAGTGTTTATATCATCTTTGTCTTTAAAGTTTTCGATGAGGGAAACCGAGCGGTTGCCGACATAGTAGTAATTCGAGTATACATCGGAATAATATCTGTCCGTGACATAGCTGCCGCTAAGCTCGCGTCCAAGCTGGTAGCTGCCCATCAGCGCGTTGGGGGCGGAGATGGATACGCTGTCAATATCCTGAATATCCGGCACGCGGCTGCTGTAGCCGAAGAATCCGGTGTAAAGCGAGAGCAGGAACGCCGCCATAAGTCCGGCGTGGACGAGACCTATCTTCCAGTCCTTTTTTATGGCTTTAAAGCTCAGATGAAGAATAATGTCGAATATCAGGAAGATTATGATGCTGATTATCATCAGTCCGACTATAATCATCCAGGTTGTTATTTGCGGTATTTCGGAAACTACGAAGTACAGCACCAGCGAAGCCACGCCGAAAGAGGTAATCATGCAGAGCACGAAGTTGAGAACGGCGCTTCTTCCGGGGAATCCGCATATCTCGGCTTTTCTGCGCTTGAACATGAACAGACCGAACACGAAGAACGCGGCGATGAGAACCGCCCAGAGAATATAGGGAGTCAGCGAGGGGGCAGCCCATTTCTTTGCCGCCTCTTTTGTCATAGCTTCAACGGAAGATGAGTTAATAAAAGAGCTTCTGTTGAGCATGAGCAGATTTATGTGGCTGATGATGCGCCCGAATACGGTGGAGCCCGTTATGTCGAAGTGCAGCTCCCCGTAGCTTGACGCAGCAGGATATATGCCATAGTAAGTTATGGCGGGTGCGCCGTTGAGAATTGCGGGAACGCCGTAGTTCACGCACATCGTCACAACGCTCGGGAACGCCGCAAGAACGGCTGAAAAACCAATCGATTCAACAACCGTGCCCACGCAGCTCGAGACCGCCGCCGATATTGTAAGACCGGCGAGCACACATATCACGTTGTGCACCGCATAGAACAGGAAGGTTCGCCAGAGCATGACGGACGAGCCGAAATAGTGGAGGTTGAGCCCGAGCGAAACAGCGAGCGGGACGAGTACCGCCGCGAGCATCATGAACACGCCCGCAAGAAGACGCGCGGTGTAGAGGTCGGCGCGCTTGATACCGAGACTGTAGTAGACGTTGACGGTCTTTTTATTCGTAACGAATCTGAACAGCAAAACGCCGAGCAAAATCGATATCACGACGAGCAGGGCGGGGAAGATATAAAGCAGCGGGTTATATGCTGCCTGTTCGGAGTCAAAGATAAATACTTCATATGCGTCGCGCATTATCTTCAAAACATCCTGACCTTTGATTGAGGCTGTTTCTTTTGCTTCTCTTATCTTTTCCCAGCAGAAGTTGGAGAGATAGAAAAACATGCTCACCGCAAATGTCAGCAGCGGGAGAATGAAATTCTTTTTCATCGCGTGCGCGACGGAGAACCAGAAAGTGTTCTTATATTTTTTCTTCATCTGTGCCACCTCATTTCTTCTCTTCGGGCTTGCCGAAGATGTCCTTGAAGTCGTAGTCGCTGCCCTCCATCTCCTCGAGGAAGATTTCTTCGAGCGTGAGCGGGAACTTTTCGATCATCAGCGGATTCATATTTTGAAGCTTCTTCTCGTTTTCGTCCATGTCGCCGTTGGCGCTCAGGGTGATTATCTTTCCGTCCTTCGAGAAGTGCTTGATGTCGAGATCCTTGAAATCGCTCTCTTCGAGGTCGCGGTCAAAGACCAGCCTGAACTTGCAGCGCGAGCCGCTGATATCGTCAACAGAGCAGTCCATGACTATGCTCTTGCCGTTTATCAGCGCAATGTGGTCGCACATATCGGCGAGGTCGTGGAGATTGTGGGATGAGATTATGACCGAGCATTCTTCCTCCGCCATGTATTCGAGCAGGAGGTTCTTAATAAGATTCCTCTTTGCCGGGTCGAGTCCGTCGAAGCTCTCGTCGAGCAGGATAACCTCGGGCATCGTGGACATTCCGAGGATTATCTCCGCCTGCCTCTGCATGCCCTTTGAAAAGCCGCGTATGCTCTTCTTCGTGTCAAGCCCGAAAACCTTTGAGAGCTTGTGCATGGTGTCGAAGCTGAAGCGGGGATAGTAGCCCGCGTAGAACTTGCCCATGCTCTCGATAGTCGCGTTGGGCTCGAAATAGAGGTCATCGGGGACATAGAAGAGTCTCTGCTTAACCTTTGCGTTGTCAAAAACATTCTCGCCGAATATTTTGACCTCGCCCTCGTCGGCTCTGTAGACTCCGGCGACCGTCTTGAGAAGCGTTGTTTTGCCCGCGCCGTTGTAGCCGACAAGCCCGTATATTGACGACTTTTCGACTTTCAGCGAAAGATTCTGAATGGCGGTGAAGTCCTGAAAACGTTTTGTAACGCCGATTACTTCAATCATAATTCTTCCTCCTGAGTGTAGATTTCATTGAGTATGTCGATAATTTCCTGCTTTTTGAGTCCCTTGGCGCGGGCGGCAGAGATGGCGTCCGAAATTTCGGACACCGCCGTGTCGTGCACCGAATCGTTCTTGAAAGCCTTTTCGCTGACGAAGCTTCCCTTTCCGGGCACGGTGTATATCGCACCGTAGGATTCAAGGTCGGAGAACGCCTTTTTGACCGTGTTTATGTTCACACCGGCGTCGGCGGCAATGGACCGTATAGACGGCAGCTGTGAGTGCGGAGCGAATGTACCGACAAGGATAAGAGTCAGCAGCTGATTTCTTATCTGCTCGTATGCCGGCACGCGGCTCTGCTTGTCGATTAAGACCACAGCGATTCTCCTTTCTTTTTGATTCCGGCGCGCCGCAGTGCACCAAAATCAGAATAGGTGTGCTATCTGTCGTAGCACACTTATATCATAACACAAAAAATACCTTTGTCAACACAAAATTTTAAAAAATCTAAAAACAAAAAGCCGCCATAAGGCGGCTTCTCTGTGTCAGTTATCAGTCGGGAAGATTGTCTATTGCATACTGCGCTTCCTCCGCGGTGAATTGTTCGCCGTATTCGGAGATGAGCTGATCATATATGGCGCTCTTGGACATGCTCATGTTGTCCTGATATGACTTTGCCTTTTGCAGTGCATTGTATTTGTAGTCCGCCTTGAGGTTATCAATGGCGTACTGCGCTGCGTCGGCAGGGAAGTTTTCGCCGTATTCCGAGGTGAGCTGATCGTATATTGCCTTCTTCGACATGTGCATCATATCGGAGTAGCTCTTAGCCTTCTTGAGCGCGTTGCGGTATTCTTTGCTTACGGCTTTTGTCGTCGGAACGGATGCCGAACCGCTCTTGCCGGAGCCGGATTTATCGCTTTTTTCGGTCGCAGCTGCATTTGCGTCAGCGTCTGCTTCGGTGCTGGCGGAAGTGTCCGGAACATCTGAACCGCCTTCGCTTCCGATTGTGCCGATAATGCCGATGAATATCAGCAGCGCGGCGATAACGCCGACGATTACCAGAGCCTTTTTGCCCTTTGACATCTTTTTCTTCGGCGGCTTATTATTCTTCGTGACCTCATTCGTGGCTTCAATGGACGAAGCCGCTGCTCCGCAGTTTGGACACACGGACGCGCCCTCGGGTATCTCGGTTCCGCATTTTGAACAAAACATAATTTTTCCTCCTTGTTTCATGCCTAAACAACTTTCCGGATTTTCCCGGTTGACAATTGTATAATAAGCCTTTAAAAATTTTATAACAAGGAATTTATTGGACAGTAAATTAAAAAAGCCGAATGCAGGTTATCAGACAGGCAATCAAAAAAGAAAGTCGTCCGACAGGCACTGCATTCGGCATTGATAATATTATCATAACAAGAGAATCGTGTCAATACTTTCCACGCGGCAGTAATTCTAAAAGCGAAGCACAGATGATAATTAGTTATCTGCGTCTAAAAATAAAAACCGATATCTGACCTCAGGCCTTAAGGCTCCAATTGCCGGTGGGGGAAGTCAAATATCGGTTCTGTATTAAAAATATCACGCTTTGGTATAAATGTCAACAATAAGATTAATGCTGATTTTAATATCGGTATCGCTGAACGCTTCGTTCTTCTCGGATTGAACAGCAAAAGAGCCTTACTGAGATACTGCTCCATTGTTCCTGCAACGAACATCGAGACACCTTTATTCGTAAAAGACACCTTGATTCCCATAAATCAGAGCACCGTGAAACAGCTTTTCAGGCGTCTGAAAGTGCAGGCTGATATCCCTCGGCTGCACCCTCATTTGTTGCGCCATTCCTTTGCTACACGGTACTTAGAGAACGGCGGGGACATTTACAGCTTGCAGCTGATTCTCGGTCATACCTCGCTTGAAATGGTAAAGAAGTATGTGCACTTGATTCCCTCAAAAACGGTAGTTAATTTTGCTTTTCTCTCGCCCTTGGATAACGCCCTCAAAAAATGAAAAAACCCAGCAGTTACAACGGTTGTAGCTGTTGGGTTCTCTTTTGGTGATCCATCGGAGATTCGAACTCCGGACACCTTGATTAAAAGTCAAATATGTAGTACATACACATAGCAAATTGCGGAGAAAAGCACAACATATAGTAGCTTGAATGTGCGTGGTAGCCGATAAACACTAAACAAAAATCGAGCGTTACTACGGGATTACTACGGATTTTAAGATATCTTCGCCATTTCCTCGTGAAGAGTTTTGTCTGATACAAGTGCATAGTATTTTAAGGTCGTGCTGTATTCTTCGTGCCCAAGAATCATTTGTGTAGCTTCGGGTGATACCCCGCTTTCTACCATCATTGTTGCACATGTTTTTCGACAGCAATGGGGGGATAGACGCTTAACTCCTATCTCTTCAAGGCAGTCGTAATACTTTTTGCGCATGTAGCTCGAGCTGTATCCCTCGCCGTCATCACGGCATACTATTTTTTTACCTTGCTTTGCTACGAGAGCTTCTATATACGGCTTAATCACCGGCAGAACAGGAACATGGCGATTCTCTCCGGCTTCGGTTTTTAGACCACCTATGAGCAGAGCTTGATCCGCTATGTAATCATCTGGAGTAAGGGCGAGTAGTTCAGAAATACGAAATCCCGTGTAAATCAGGATGAGAATGATATCGGCGTATGGGACATTAGCTTGTGCGGCAGCCTTTATCTTTTTCACTTCTTCGGTGGAAAATGGATGTATTTCGTTTTTCTTTTTCTTTGGGAGCTTAACGAATTTAGAATAGTCTTTGTAACAAATGTCTCTCTCTAACGCAAGTGCATAAAGACGCGAAAATGTGATTTTTATATATGAGAGCGAAGTGCCGCTTTGTGCGCTGTATGCATCAATGCATTTCTGCATGTCTTCCGTTCTCAGCTCGCGCATTTTTATGTTTTTTACATCTTCGGGGATCTTCTTCCATGCGGCGTTGTAGCAGTCCTTTGATTGCTTAGCCAGGTTCTTATATTCGGCACGGGAGAGCCACAATGTGTGCAAGTCATCGACGGTCATATTGATTTCAACTACCGGGTGTTCGAGGTAGTGAGCCAGAGCAGCTTTTGCCTCTTTGCTCGATGCGTAGTGCCCGAGGATTTCCTGCTTTTTAATCATCTTGCCCTGCTCGTTCAGGCTATAACTTGCCGGCAGCGCGACGACCCAGGGGCGCCGCTTGATATCCTTGCGTTTATATACGCTGCCTTCACCGTTTTCACGCTTTGCCATTAAAAAATCCGCTCCTTTTTACTTGTGTTTTGCCGGAGCGGATGATATAATAATTATATCAATCCACTCTATACGCATGGTGTGTGTTGATTCTCGAGCCTTCGGTGTGCCAGCACCGGGGGTTCTTTTTTTTATCTTTTTTTATTAGAGCATAATTTGTCATTGGTATTAAAAGGTGGACAACCGGTTCTTGTGTTCAAACCGTCAATATGCATATTAAGACTGCTTTTTATTGTGTGCCACATGGGGTCGAGTATAAAGTCTATGCCTTCTCTTCTTGCATGTTTAGCAGCAGGAACAAAATCACTGTCACCTGCAATAAGTACAATTTGATCCACGAGACCCTTTTGTGCCAAAGATGCGATATCCAAACCGATTCGCATATCAACACCTTTCTGCTGAATCTCGAGCTGAAAGTCATCCTCTTTTAGATCATCTATCAAAATGTCCTTTCTGCAAAGTCTTTTTAGTACATCCGGCTTTAGTGCGTAACCGGCCGATGATTCCAACAGTTCTCCCATTCTCAATGCGACTTTGCGCTTGGTCGAGAGAGATTCCAAAAAAGCTTTAGACCACTTGTTCAGGTCGCTCTTTGCAAGATTGACCGAACGCTGAGTAAGGGGATGATAGACGGTTTTTTCGGAAGGCGGGCAATCATAATAGAAAATTCTATATAGTTCTCTGTACGTAGGTTCTGGCTTTCGAGTGTTCTCTTTTAAATGCCGATGACAGTACTCGACTAATTCATCAGCCCGTTCTTCAGGAGTTTTTTCACCAAATAAAAAATTTGCTTGTTTTCTATAAAATCCTCCATCAACCATTATTGCTGTTTTACCCATTTTTTCACTACCTTTTGTCAAAAAATAAAAAAGTTCCAGACATCGGCACTTCCCGTATGGTGGGAGGTCTACTATCTGGAACTATAATTTATACGTAATGGTAAATCCATTACCTACTTTATTATAGCCAGCTCCGACGGTTTTGTCAACAAAAAATACAAATTTTTTTGTATAAATATTTTCCTTAAAGCGTCTCAGAACGCTTCAAATCGACTCAGGTTGTTTCTTTGAGATTATATATTCATTGGGTATGCATATTTTTAGCCTTTTTATCTGCACTTGCCCTTCACCTCACCGCGCTCATGAAAAGCGACTGCTTTCTGAATTAGTTTTTAATTATCTCCCTTACAAGAAGATACGGTATGCCCAGGATGCGATAGTGCTCGAGATCCGTGCCGGTTAACTCTTTGGGCGGATATGACGGATTGAGGGGGCTGAGCCTAACCAAGTCGTCAAAGATATCGATTCTCTTAAGGGTCGCACATTCGCCGTCGTAAATAACGGCACCAACATCTCCGCTACGCTCAATAAAGGTTTGCCGAAGAATGAGGACTTTATCGTCAGTGTGGTATGTCGGGTACATTGAATCACCGTGTACCTTTAGAACAAAAAAGTCGGATTTGCTTCGTCCCTTGAGAAAAGAGCGCGGGACATCTATGGTTTCGCCGCTCCAATCCTCGACTGCAATTTCTTCATATCCGGCGGCAATATTGCCTATTACCGGGAACGTAACAACATCTTCGGTCACATTCGGAGAAACGAGGTTTAGCGGCTTCATGGGAACATCTGCACCCATTAACCACGGAATAGATACATTTAAAATTTTTGATATTTCTTCAGTTCTTCTTTGTTTTGGTGCATAGATTCCTTTTTTATAATTGCTTATTGTAGCGTCAGCGACATTCAACGCTCTCGCAAGTTCCGCTGCGGTCATATTTCTGCGTTCTAAGGCTTCATTTAATCTTTCTGCAAAGCTTGGCATATTGATCACCTCGCCTATACAATATCACAAAGCCAACGAAAACGCAAGTAAAAATGAAAAAAACTTTTGAAAACTTGTGAAAAAGTATTGACTTGTGAAAACGCAAGTGATATAATCAAACCAAAAGGAGGTGAAAGCGATAATGTATGATTACTCAAATTTGCTCGGCGCAATGAGGCAAAGAGGCATAACCCAGAAAAGCCTTGCAAAAAGCGTCGGAAAAAGCGAAGCGACGATTAACCGCAAGCTCTGCGGTGCAAGGGAGTTTACGCAAAGCGAAATGTTCAAAATACTTGAGATTATAGGCGAGCCGGTCGAAAGAGTCTCCTTTTATTTTTTTTACTCATCGACTTGTGAAAACGCAAGTTACGGCTAACCGAAGAAAGGAGCTGAAAAAAGAAAGAGAGGTGGGAATATGAAAATTTATGCCGTAATAATAATTACATTACTTTGTATCGGCATGTTCGTCGGCTATATCAAATACAAGATAAGCACGCAGGTGCTGTTGTATTATTTGACGACAAAAAGCACCGCTCCAACCGATGACGAGCTGAAGCAGTGTGCTGAGTGGGTGATAAAAAATTGGTTCAGGAAGTAATTGAAAACTGCGATTTTATCAGATTGAGAAAGGAGGGAGAGGGTGAAAACAATAATTTGTTTACTGTCGGTGATGTTGATTATGTTTTCTGTTGCGATGGTTATCGCGATAATAACATTAATATCGGGCTGGAGGCGATAAAAATGGAGTTACTTCTGTCAGCTTCTTTCGGAGCTCTCGCTATCACCGGAGGAGTTCTTACCGTTGTTATGGCTATCGATTTGCTCAATCAATTTAGAAATCGCTAAATTAAGCCCAAGAGTAAAATCTCGGCTACATACGGTTTTTCTGTTTGTGTGAATCAAGACATCGGAAATCGGCATTTGCTTATTTCGATAAGGAATATCGAATCGAATTACTCCATAGGTTCCCTGCATTTTAGTGAGATTTATTGGAAACTCTATGCTTCTGGCCACGGGTCCATAATGATCGGGATTTATGTATGTATAAAACGATTCTTCGCGTTGTTTACATTTTATTATTGTGCCGTCGAGAAGAACGAGATCAATTCTAACAATTGATATATCTGAGTTTGCATCATTTACAAACAGGCAAGGGACGTTGCACATTAATAATCCCGACTGCGCCGCGACAGCATGAAACAAATCAATTCCGGCTTCTGAATCAATGCTAATGCTTACCTTTGTGCGCTCTTTTGCCTTGCGCGAAAAAAATTCATACAAAGATATAGCCAGGGATAAGGCCGATATAAGAATAGGAGCCCATGTCTTTATAATTTGCATATTTTTACCTCCTTAAAGAAAATTATATCGCACAAAAGGAAATAAGACAAGAAGGGAGGAAAAGAGGTGGACAACCCGCTGTTATTCAAAATATGTTTCGCTGTGGTAACCGGTAACTTGGTCTTTGAAATCATTGCGCTGTGTGCAACTGCGAAAGCCAAAAGAAGAAAGAATGGTAATAATGCCAACCACAATGCCAATGAGCAGTTTCAATTTTTGGGCGGAATCCCAGAATGCAGCCCTTTTCTTGTGGCGCTTGCTGTTTGGGTGATCGTGGTTTGCGTTGTCATCATCGGCATCGTTGGCGGATGACGATTTATTTGCAAGAAAATGTGCTGTTGGCTGCTTGTGAGGAACATCGGCACTCTGTACGACGCAGGGTTCGGATAAAAATGGAATTGCGCCAGTCGCTATTTCCTTCAAAAAGTCCTCCGCCTCCGGTTCGGTAAGGCTCGATGAGGTAATTGAAACATAACACGCATACGAAGAGCCGTGTAGATTGTGCTCGTCAATGGATAGATAAAAGTAAGCATTCTCTTCGATGCTGTTGTTGTAAAGAAAAGTTATGGAACTGAATGCGGTGCTGTCGGAAAAATGTTTTTTAAACTCGTCGAAAGTGTATTTGACTTCATCACATATGCCGCGGCATACAACAATCACCGACCGATAATCTTTAGTCATCGGAATCAATGTTGTGTATTCGTTCTCAATGATTTTGAAGAGTTTCAACAAAGAAAACTTTTCGACTTTCCAAGAAGCGGAAACCGAGAGATTAACATCTTGTGTTTTGGAAATTCGCATAGCGCACCTCTGTAATTTTTTATTATTAATTATAAACGATATATTGTAAAAAGTCAAATAAACCAAATCAATATGTTGTGGAAAGGAGCTCAATGAATATCGCTCAATTTTTGCGCCAATGCCGTAAAGAATCCGGTTTGTCGCTAAAGCAGTTGGAAATAAAAAGCGGCGTGCCGGCATCGACGATTTCTTTTTACGAGCTGGGACGGGTAGAACCCACCGTGTATCGAATGGACGCGCTATTAAAGGCGCTCGACCAATCGGTCATACTCGGAAAAGATTCAACTTTATTTAAATGAAAGGAGGAAAACACCATGCGTAAAAAAATGGCACTTATGTCAGTCGACGAGGCGTCAATGTACCTGAGAGAGGTTATCTACATACCGCCGCATCAGATCCGTCTGCTCGCGAGGGAGGGAAAATGCACCTTCTGTATCGCGATCAAAAATCCGAGCGGGTCGTACTCGTACTACATTAGGCTTGACCGGCTTGAGCAGTTCAAGCGCGGAGACATCGGTCTGATGGTGAGCTAAGGGCAAAAACAGAAAGGAGACATCAAAATGACAAAAGGATTTTTAACAATTGCCGCAGTGCTGGCGCTCGTCCTGCTTTTCGCGGCGGCAGCGGTTCCGGAGACAGAACCAATTATCGCGCCCGAGCTGACGGTATCGGCGCAGATACCCACAGCACGCTACCGGTTGACCGCAGACGAGCGAGAGCTTATATGCGAGGTTGTTATGGCTGAATCGGGAATCGAGCCGTTTGATGGCAAAATGGCGGTCTCACAGTGCATTTTAAATGCGTGTGAAAAGACCGGCAAACGCCCCGTGGAGATAGTTGCGGAGTATGGTTACACCGACCGCCGGGTAGAACCGAACGCAGAGACGAGGGAAGCCGTCGCCGCGGTCTTTGATGCCGGCGAGACCGCTACGGATCGCGAAATACTTTATTTTTATGCTCCGGCACTCTGTCAGAGTTTATGGCACGAGTCGCAGACCTATGTCTGCACTATCGGCGGACATAGGTTCTTCGGGGAGGCAGGGGCTCCGGTGCCAGACCGACCAGATGTTTAAAGAGGATATGCTTATGATATGGGAAAAATCAAACCGTTTCGACCGACGCGCCCGAGAGATTGCAGACAGGCACTATAACAGACAAAAGCCAGGCACCCCACAATTTGTGCCGCCTGGGCGCTGCTGCGTTCTTTATGCCGAAACGGAAAACGGGCGCGCGTTTTGGGTAACAAGCTATCCCTATGCGGAATATGTGCGCCACGCCTGGGCGGGTGCCTGGGTATGTTCCGCTTTCCGAAACGAGGGAGCGGGCGTCGCCTCCGAAATGATACGCGACGCAGTAGCAGCAACGCGAGCACATTTTGGAGAGCCTCCGCCGCTCGGTATGATAACTTTTATCGACTCTAAAAAGGTTAAACCGACAAAGGTACACGGGCGCGACACTTGGGGATTTACTTATATGAAAGCGGGCTTTAAGCCAGTAGGAAAGACAAAAGGCGGGCTGCTTGCTTTTCAGTTATTGCCCGAGGATATGCCGCCCGCAGAAAACGCAAAGGAGGATAATTATGGCTTTTAATTTTGCAATTCAGACCTTAATAGAGCTCGCGGTTATTTTACTGCTTATATACGGCTTTTGCCGCGAGGACAAGCTTATTGAGTTCGAGGACAGGCTCAAAGAAAAAATCAAAAAGGGGGCAAAACACCGTGAAGAGAAAAATTAAGGTCATAGTAAAAGACCCGGGAAAACCTGCAAGAGTGGTGTGGATATCAAACATGCTGGAGAACCTGCAGAAAACGGTCGGCGGTTATATCGAAACCGTCACGATATCGACGGACGCCGTCATTATTTGTAATGAAGAAGGTAACTTGTTAGGACTGCCACACAACTGTAGATTTTGCGGATGCGATTTTGTCGGAACAATCATCGTTGCCGGCGTGGACAAAGACGAATTTTGCAGTCTGTCAGATGAGGTTATTAAATTGCTGAAACCGTGCATAAAGGAGGGCCTGAACATGAAAAAGTCAACGACAGGGGAATTTGAAACGGCAGTCTTTGCCGCGCGCCTGCGTGAACTGATACGCGACACAAAAACCACGCAAAAAGATCTTGCAAAAGCGATTGGCGCAGCAAAAAACACCGTATCCGCGTATGCACATGGTTTGTGCAGCCCCACGCTACCTATTTTGGTGCGTATAGCCAAACACTTTGATGTGTCTATGGACTATCTCGCGGGGCTGACAGACAAAAAAAAACAAACATCGGAATCCAAGCCTGCGCCGAAGCGCCAGAGAAATGACCCGTGGCGCAAAATGGCGATATGCAACAGCTGTGACTGGCGCAGACGCATGGCGGCTCCGTGCGGCGACTGGGACGGCACGGCATGTATGTACACCCACGAGACCGGGATTTTTCGCGAATCGCCGCCGACAGACGATTACTGCGCATATTACAAAAGCCGCCAACGCTGAGTGGGCAGCGAAGACGGCAAAGGTAAAACCTCAACATCATGATAACACGAAGGGAGACTAATGTCAAATGAAGATAAACAGCCTTGAGCTCGAGAATGTAAAGCGTATTAAGGCGGTCAAAATCGAGCCCACCGAAAACGGTCTGACTGTGATAGGCGGGCGTAACGGTCAGGGTAAGACCTCTGTGCTCGACAGCATTGCATGGGCACTTGGGGGCGATAGATTTCGTCCGTCAGAGCCACAGCGTGAGGGTTCTGTACTGCCGCCCAATCTCAAAATCACAATGGACAGCGGCATCATAGTGGAGCGCACCGGGAAGAACAGCACCTTGAAGGTCACAGACCCTACCGGCAGAAAAGGCGGTCAGCAGCTTATAAACGAGTTTATTTCTCAGCTTGCGCTTGATTTGCCGAGGTTCATGACCGCATCAAACAAGGAAAAAGCCAACACACTTTTGCGCATAATCGGCGTTGGAGACAGGCTCGCACAGCTTGAGCACGATGAGACGGAGCTCTACAACAAGCGCCACATGATTGGACAGATAGCCGATCAGAAACTCAAGTATGCCAGAGAGATGACGGAGTATCCTGATGTACCGGAGCAGCTGATTTCCGCATCCGAGCTTATCAAACAGCAGCAATGTATTATGGCGCATAACGCCGAGAATAAGCGTAAGCGTGACCGAGCCGCCGAGATACAGCATCACTATGACGCCGTCAACAGCAAAATAAACGGAATCCAGGCTGAGCTTCAACGTCTTATGACGGAGCAGCAGAGCCTTATGGATGACCTCAGAATCGCGAACATGGAGACGGAGCACCTCGAGGATCTGAGCACCGCCAAGCTCGAAGAGGATATCGAAAATGTCGAAAAAACCAACATTAAAATTCGTGCAAACCTCGAAAAAGAGAAAGCGGAAGAGGATGCGAAAGCGTATCAGACTCAGTACAGCCAGCTGACGAACGAGCTTGAAGATGTCAGGCAAAAGAAAACCGACTTGCTCAAGTCCGCACAGCTTCCGTTGCCGGGGCTGTCGGTCAAGGATGGCGAGCTGACATACAACGGCTTCAAGTGGGACAATATGTCCGGAGCGGATCAGCTCAAGGTTTCCACGGCCATCGTGCGCAAGCTCAACCCCAGTTGCGGGTTTGTGTTGCTTGATAAGCTCGAGCAGATGGATCTTGACACTCTTGCTGAGTTCGGCAAATGGCTTGAGTCTGAGGGGCTGCAGGCGATAGCAACGAGGGTCAGCACCGGCGATGAATGCAGTGTCCTTATAGAGGACGGATATGTGGTGAACGAACCGACGGAGACTAAAAAAGCATGGAAGGCAGGACAGTTTTAATGAACATAACATCAGGAATAATCGAAGATGCACAGCGGGTCATAGTTTACGGTCCGGAGGGAATCGGCAAATCAACCTTTGCTTCTAAGTTCCCGGGCGCGATTTTCATCGACACGGAAGGCAGCACAAAGAGGCTGAACGTTAAGCGTTTTGACAAACCGAGCAGTTGGACGATGCTTCTCGAAGAGGTCAAATATGTTCGCGATCACCCCGAACTGTGTATGACGCTTGTCATCGACACAGCGGACTGGGCAGAGCAGCTTGCAAGTAATCATATATGTTCCGTAAATCACAAACAGAGCATTGAGGACTTCGGATACGGTAAGGGCTATACAAAGCTCTACGAAGAGTTCGGCAGGCTTCTTGACCTGCTCAATGAGGTTATATCAAAAGGTATTAACGTCGTGCTGACCGCTCACGCCAAAATGCGTAAGTTTGAGCAGCCGGATGAGCTCGGCGCATACGACCGCTGGGAGATGAAACTTTCAAAAAATGTCGCGCCGATCGTAAAAGAATGGGCAGACACGGTCCTCTTTGTCAACTATAAGACGTTCGTGATAAAGGACGAGAAGACCGACAGCAGAAAGGCACAGGGCGGCAGAAGGGTAATGTATACCAATCATCATCCCTGCTGGGATGCGAAGAACAGATATGGGCTGCCGGACGAGGTCGATTTCGATTTCAGCGTCATCGCACCGTTTATTCCGTCTTCCGGTGCATATGTCGCAGCGGCGCCGGAAGATAAGCCGCAGACGAATGCGCTGCCCGACCCGCCGAAAAAAAGCATAGAGGAGCTCAAGGCAAAAATCGACGAGTTTACCGCCGATGCCGATAAGCCTACCCCGAACACTGAGAACACTGAACCGAGTTCTGGCTTACCGGCAGCGCTGCGTGAACTCATGACGGCGAACAACGTTACCGAAGATGAGCTTAGAAGTGCGGTAGCGTGGAAAGGTTACTTCACTGCCGACACGCCGATTCTCAATTATGGCGAAGCTTTCATTAACGGCTGCCTTATCGGCGCATGGGAGCAGGTCTACGATATCATCGTCAATCATATAAGAAAATTTTAAACAAAAAGGAGTATTAACCATGAACGAAAACTACAACACCAACAGGAACGACGCCCTCGACTGGGACAGTGTAATCGAAGCCGAAAACGAATTTGTACTTCTGCCGGAAGGGGAATATGAATTCACCGTTAAAAGCTTTGAGCGCGGCTATTTCAACGGCTCGGAGAAAATGTCTGCCTGCCCGAAGGCAGAGCTTACGCTTCAGATAGACGCGCCGCAGGGCACAGCAATCGTCAAACATAATCTTTTCCTCTCGCGTAAAACAGAAGGGCTTGTGTGCGCGTTTTTTATCAGTATCGGTCAGAAGAAACACGGCGAACCTCTGAGAATGAACTGGGCACAGGTTGTAGGTTCAAAAGGCCGCTGCAAGATAGGGCAGAGGCTTTACAACGATAATTATTACAATGAGGTCAAGAAATTCCTTGAGCCGGACGAATCCACTCAGCGTCCCGCTTTCACTCCGGGGAATTTTTAATCCTTGGACGCGAGACCTTATCAGCTGGAGGCAGAACGGGCAATATTCAACGAGTGGGCGAGCGGCAATAACCGCACATTGCTTGTCCTGCCGACCGGCACCGGCAAAACAGTCGTTTTCGCTAATGTTGCAAAGCAGTGTGTTCAGAACGGTGAGCGGGTTCTTGTGCTCGCTCACCGCGGCGAGCTGCTTGAACAAGCGGCGGACAAAATACTGAAATTTACCGGCTTGATGTGTGCCACAGAGAAAGCCGAAGAAAGCTGCCTCGGCAGCTGGTACCGTATAACCGTTGGCTCGGTGCAATCTTTACAGAGAGAAAAACGACTCAAACAGTTCGACAGCGACTATTTTGACGCCATAATCATCGACGAGGCGCATCACTGTCTTTCCGATGGTTATCAGCGCGTGCTTGAGCACTTTGGAGACGCGCATGTCTTAGGCGTCACCGCTACGCCGGACAGAGGCGATATGCGCAATCTCGGCACATACTTTGATTCCCTTGCTTATGAATACACTCTTCCGCAGGCTATCAAAGACGGTTATCTTTCGCCTATAAAAGCCCTCACGATTCCTTTAGCTCTCGACTTAACGGGCGTATCTATGCAGAACGGGGATTTCAAGGCGGCCGATATCGACAACGCCCTGGATCCGTATTTGTATCAGATTGCCGACGAGATGATAAAGAACTGTAAGGAGCGCAAAACAGTCGTGTTTCTGCCGCTTATAAAGACCTCGCAAAAATTTCGGGATATTCTGAATGAGCGCGGTTTCAAGGCTGCAGAAGTCAACGGCGGAAGTCAGGACAGAGCGGAGATAATCGAAGCGTTTGAGCGCGGCGAATATAATGTGCTCTGTAACTCCATGCTCTTGACGGAAGGCTGGGACTGCCCGGCGGTCGATTGCGTCATCGTGTTAAGACCGACAAAGGTTAGAAGCCTATACAGTCAAATGGTCGGGCGCGGAACGCGCCTTGCGCCCGGCAAGAAGGATCTTCTGCTGCTCGATTTCTTGTGGCACACTGAACGCCATGAGCTTTGTCATCCTGCTCATCTGATATGTGAAAGCGAAGAAGTCGCCAAGAAAATGACGGAGAATATCGAAGCGGCAGGTTGTCCGGTTGATATTGAGGCTGCCGAGCAGCAGGCCGAGAGCGATGTCGTCGCTCAGCGCGAAGAGGCTCTTGCAGCACAGCTCAAGGAAATGAGGAAGCGCAAGCGCAGACTTGTCGACCCGCTGCAGTATGAAATGTCGATTTCCGCGCAGGATCTTTCAAGCTATGTTCCGGTGTTCGGTTATCAAATGTTACCGCCTAGCAAAGAACAAATTGATGCATTGGAGAAATGGGGTATACTTCCCGATAATATTGACAATGCAGGCAAAGCAGCGAAACTTCTTAATTGTCTTTCAAAAAGAAGAGACGAAGGATTGGCTACTCCACGACAAATTCGGTGCCTTGAACGATATGGCTTTAAGCATGTAGGCACATGGACTTTCGATGCTGCCACAAAGCTAATAGAGCGTATAGCTTCCAACTCATGGCGAATACCTCACACGATTTCCCCGGATGGCTATATTCCTGAATAAAAAGAGCAGGAGAAATCATATCTCCTGCTCGGCTTCGGCTTCCATTTCCATTATATCCCCGGGTTGAACATTTAATGCCACACAAATTTTTTCAATCACTTCTGTAGTCACAGTTTCACCTTTTGAAAGTTTGGCTAAAGTGGGCGATGATATTTTGGCTTTTGTAAGCAAATCAGTTTTTTTCATGCCCCTGCGTTGTAATATGTCAAAAAGCTTGTAATATTTAATCGGCATAAAAGCACCTCCTATTTATTAGTATAGATTAATTTAAAACAAAAGTCAACTAAATTTTGTTAGCGATTGTTAATTTTTTTCTTGACTTCTTAATTAATATATGCTAATCTTTTGTTAGCGATAGTTAATAAAACTAAGCTAAAACTAACACAAGGAGCGCATGTTATGAAAAAAACAGCATTCGAACGAATTACGGAGTATGAAACAGCGGTAATAGAATTAGAAAGAGCCGAATCTCTTTTAGCTCTACTTTATGAAGAAATCGATGAGGCAATTTCAGCGTCATTGTCAAAAGAAACTTGGAAAAGCCAGTACTGTTGTGATAGGGCTTCGATTTCTGAAGCGTTGGCTACGGCTGTTTCGCAAAACATATCAGCGGTAAAAGATGCTTTAAGTAAGCTTATAAAGGAGGAACGATAATGAGTACTAAAGGATTAATAGATTTAACGGGACTTAGATTTGGCAGGCTTTATGTTGTTAAACGCGCTGAAAGGAATATTGGAAGTCATTCGGCTTGGCTTTGTAGATGTGATTGTGGTAGCGAAAAAATAATAAGAGGGGATCACTTGCGGTATGGAAAAACAATTAGTTGCGGTTGCTATGAAAACGAGGCACGAGCTAATGGAAATAACACAAAACACGGTGGCAAAGGAACGAGACTTTATTCCATTTGGAGCGGTATGATTAAACGCTGCAATAATAGTAATTGTAAATCCTATTACAATTATGGTGGTAGGGGAATAAAAGTTTGTGATGAGTGGAAGAAATCTTTTAGCTCATTTCGCACATGGGCACTTAATAACAGCTATAATGACGAGCTGTCTATCGACCGAATAGATGTTAATGGCGATTACGAACCACTGAACTGTCGATGGGCTACAGCCAAAGAACAAGCCAATAATAGAAGACCAAGGAAAGACCGGAGGCAATGATGATATGACAGAAGAAAAGCTCGACCTGAAAGAGCTGATAAAATACATAGACCCGGCTGCTTGCACATATTCCGAATGGGTGGAAGTCGGCATGGTGCTTAAGCATGAGGGATACAGCTGCGATGACTGGGATGAATGGTCACGCCCGGACAAGCGCTATCATGACGGCGACTGCGAAAAAAAGTGGAATACCTTCAACGGTGCCGCTGCACCGGTTACGGCGGGGACTATCGTTCAGATGGCAAAAGATAACGGCTGGCATTTTCAGGCAGATGACGGCGCGCTTGACTGGGACAGCGTTATCGGAGAACAAAAGGATGATCTTGTTCTTGTCGACAAAAGCTGGATTGAAGGCAAGGAGTTGAATATTCCCGACAAATGGAATCCCGTAGAGCAGATTACCAAATATCTCGAAACGCTCTTTGAGGCGGGGGAGACGGTCGGTTATGTCACCGAAAGCTGGGAAAAAGACAGTAAATACCTGCCGACGAAAGGCGTGTATACCAGGACTGCGGGAGAGCTTATAGAGGCTCTGAGCAAATGCGAGGGCGACATAGGTCGCGTAATAGGCGATTGCAAGCCGGAGGCGGGGGCGTGGATACGCTTCAATCCTCTGGACGGCAAAGGCGTCAAAAATGAAAATGTAACGGAGTTCCGATATGCTCTGGTCGAATCCGATACGACCGACATCACTCATCAAAACCAGATAATACGCGAGCTCGAGCTGCCGATTGCCTGTCTCGTTTACAGCGGAGGAAAGAGCCTGCACGCCATTGTACGCATCGATGCCGCAAACTTTGACGAATACCGCAAGCGCGTTGATTACCTCTATGACGTGTGCAAGAAAAACGGCATAGATATCGACCGCCAGAACAAAAATCCGTCGCGGCTGAGCCGTATGCCAGGCGTTGAACGCAACGGAAAGAAACAATATCTGCTTGATACCAACATCGGCAAGAGCTCATGGAACGAATGGAAAGAATGGATTGAAAGCATAAACGACGACCTGCCGGATCCGGAGAGCGTTGCCGATGTGTGGAACGACCTGCCGGAGCTTGCGCCGCCGCTTATAGACGGAGTGCTACGGCAGGGACACAAAATGCTTGTCGCAGGACCGTCAAAGGCCGGCAAGTCTTTTGCGCTGATAGAGCTGTGCTGCGCCATAGCCGAGGGACGCGAATGGCTGGGCTTCAAATGTACCCAGGGCAAGATAATGTATGTCAATCTCGAGCTTGACCGCGCAAGCTGCCTGCACCGTTTTAAAGATGTCTATACAACGCTCGGCTGGGCTGCGGAAAACCTGCATAACATCGATGTGTGGAACCTGCGCGGCAAGTCCATTCCGATGGATAAGCTCGCGCCGAAGCTCATCAGACGCGCCGCGAAGAAAAACTATATCGCCATTGTCATTGACCCGATTTATAAAATCATCACCGGCGACGAAAACAGCGCAGATCAGATGGCGCATTTCTGCAACCAGTTTGACAAGGTCTGCACCGAACTTGGGTGTGCGGTTATCTACTGCCACCACCATTCAAAAGGCGCTCAGGGCGGCAAGAGGAGCATGGACAGAGCATCCGGCAGCGGAGTGTTCGCCCGCGACCCCGACGCGCTGCTCGACCTCATAGAGCTTGATATAACCGACGGTATCCGCAAACAGCAAGAGGACAAGGCGCAGTGTGAAATCTGCCTTAAATGGATGCGCCGCTTCAAGCTGCCGGAACCGTCGCAGGACGAAGAGAATACCGCGCACGAGCTGCTCAAAATGTGCGGCGAGAGTCTGTCTCCGGCATCCCGCGATCTTATGCTTGCCGAAGTCAGAACAGCGTGGAACAGCATAGAGCAGCGTACCGCGTGGCGCGTCGAGGGCACCCTGCGTGAGTTCCCAAAGTTCGCTCCGGTCAATCTTTGGTTCGATTACCCCGTGCATCGGATAGATGATACCGGAGTGCTGGAGGACATAAAGCCGGAAGATGATAGACCGGCGTGGAACAAGACCTGGCAGAAAAATTTTAAAAGCAAGAAGGACTCGAAAGAAAGAAAAAAAGACCGTTCCGCGAGCATAGAAACGGCATTTGATGTTTGCAATGCGGACGGCAATGTCACACTTGAAAACCTCTCTGAATATCTTGGCGTGACACAAAAAACCGTCAGAAGCAGGCTGAAAGAACACGGTGGATTTTGGATTGATGACGGAAAAGTCGGAAGAAAGTAGAGGGAAAAAGTCGGTCTTTTTTCCCTTCCCTTTAGAGGGAAAATGTCGGTCTGACACCGAGATTTTCTCTCGGAGGGAAAAAGCACTTATATATTTCATATATAAGTGGGGAATTTCCCTTCCCTCAAGGTCAGGGGAAAGAAGTGTGGCGGCTTGAAGCTGCCGCCGCACACAACTTCTCCCTTCCCTGACAAGGGCGATTTTTAAAAACAAAAAAGAAAGGAAACGAAAATGACAACTGAATTTTTTATGCCGATGCATCCGCCCACGGTAACGCATCATGACAAAAAGATAACTGTCAAAAACGGTAAGCCGATAATGTACGATTCAACCGAGCTGAAAGCGGCAAAGGAGAAGCTGACGGCACACCTGGCAGAACACATTCCGCAGGAACCGTATTCGAGCGCGGTCAGGCTGATGGTCAAATGGTGTTTCAGCAATACAGGGACGAAACACGGAGACGGGGAATGGAAAACCTCGAAACCCGATACAGACAATCTTGAAAAGGCCTTGAAGGACTGCATGACCCGCCTGCACTTTTGGAAGGACGATGCGCAGGTCGCATCGGAGATCAGCGAAAAGTTTTGGGCTGCTGTGCCGGGAATTTATGTGAGAATCGAGGAGCTGCCATGCTGAAACAAATAACCCAGGAAGAGACCAACAGGCGCTACATACGGGAGCAGACAAGTGACCGTGACACACGCTGCCTGAGATGTTATTACTGCTGCAAGATATTCGAGGCAGGAGATGATAGTGGGTATGTTTGCCCGAAATGCGGCCGAGAACTCATTGAAACGGGATTTTTGAAAGGAGACAAATCATGGCAGAAAAAATAAAGGTCATCATCAAAGAACCGGGAAAAGCGCCGGAGATAAAGACTGTAGCAAACGACCTCGGCACTTTACAGAGCATCGTCGGCGGATACATCGAGACAGTGACACTCGCATCAGGTCTTGTGATTATTTGCAACGAGGAAGGCATACTTTGGAACCTGCCGTACAATCTCGATATAGGCGGTCATAGCTTCGTCGGAACGGTAGTGTTTGCGGGTGTCGATGGGGACGAATTTGCAGATGTGCCGGAAAGATTGGCGAGCTTTATGCACGGTGGATATCATGAGGGGCGGTGACATCAGTGCCTGAGATGTGTCCGAATGAGCATTGTGTGTTTCTCGTCCAGACCGGCGGAGAAAAGCCTCTGTGCCCGTTTTGGCATTGTCTGAAGCCGGAGATTGAAAAGCACGACAAAACCCGAGAGGAGGCTGTTAAATGACGCTTAAAGAGTTGTCGCAGCTGTACTACCTTGACAAGGAGATAGAGCTTGACCGTGAGAGGCTTGCGGAACTGCGGGCAAATTTGCTCTGTCCGAGGTCGCCAAACTACGATGGTATGCCGCATAGCCCGAACCCTGAGCCTGCGCTTGAACGCTGCATAGCAGAGATAACGGATCTCGAAGCTATAATCCAGGCTAAAATCGGGCAACGCATATATGAGCGCAGCCGACTTGAGCGCTACATATCGGATATTCCCGACAGCCTGACCCGGCAGATATTCACGCTGCGCTTTATCGAGGGACTGACATGGGAAGATGTGGCGGCAAAGACTGGCGGTAATAACACCGCTAAGAATTGTAGCAATATTTGTTATCGCTATATTCGGCAAAGTTGAGGACAATGAGGAATTCATTTCTGTTAGCATTAGGATGAAGAATGTTACCGATATTCTATTCTTCATTTTTATGTCCCCTTTCACCACGCCTGCCCCGCGGCGTCATAAATAGCGGGGTCTTTGATTTACGACAAGAACGGAGGTGAACCCATGACCGACAAGCAAAGGCGGTTTGCAGATGAGTATATCGTCGACTGCAACGCGACAAGAGCATACAAGGCTGCTTATCCACGGATAAAATCGGATGATGCTGCGAGAGCCAATGCGTCAAGGCTGCTAACAAATGCTAATGTTAAAGCCTACATCGAAGCAAAACTCGAAGAGCTGAGCTCGAAAAAGATAGCCGACGCGCAGGAGGTCATGGAGTACCTCACCGCCGTGATGCGCGGAGACAGCACGGCGAGCGTCGTGGTTGTGGAAGGTCAAGGCGACGGCTGCAGTGCGGCAAAGGTGCTGGATAAGCCGCCGGACGAAAAGGAGCGCCTGAAGGCTGCGGAGCTGCTTGGCAAGCGTTTCAGCCTGTTTAAGGATGGAATTGAAGTCTCCGTCAACGCGCCGCAGATTATCGACGATATAGGGGGCGGCTAACATGGCCGTCAGGCTTACTGACATAATCGCGCCGTCGTTTTATGAGGTGCATCGCGATGTGTGTGCTGGGCAGCATACGCACTATGTGCTTAAAGGCGGGCGCGGAAGCACGAAGAGCAGCTATATATCGCTTGAAATTGTCTGCGGCATCATTAAAAACCCTGACGCGCACGCGATCGTGTTCCGCAAAATTGCAGACACGCTGCGGGACAGCGTTTTTGCACAAATGCTGTGGGCTATTGATAAACTGGGCGTGTCGCAGTATTTTAAAGCGACGGTCAGTCCGATGAAAATCACATATCTGCCGAGCGGGCAAACGATTATGTTTCGAGGTCTTGACGATCCGATGAAAGTCAAGTCCATAAAAATCCCGTTCGGCTATTTTCGTTATATCTGGTTCGAGGAATGGAATCAGTTTTCCGGGATGCGGGAAACCGATAATGTGCTGCAGTCGGTCATGCGCGGCGGCAGTAAATTCGATGTTTTTTATTCGTACAATCCCCCTGAGTCGCTGCGGGCGTGGGTGAATGATGAGGTGCGCGTTGAGCGCGCCGACCGCCTGATACATCACAGCACATATTTGACTGTGCCGCAGGACTGGATAGGCGCGCCGCTGCTGTTGGAAGCGGAGCACCTGAAACAGCACTCGCCGGAACGATATAGGCACGAGTTCCTCGGGGAAGTCACCGGCACGGGCGGCGAGGTATTCCGGAACATCAGTATCCGACCCATCACCAATGAAGAGATTGCGCGGTTTGACCGTATCAGGCGCGGCATAGACTGGGGCTATGCGGTTGACCCGTTTGTTTTTATATCGTGCAACTATGACAAGCCGCGCAGGCGGCTGTACATATACGACGAGATATACGCGGCGGGCATGAGCAACAGACTTGCCGCCGACCGTATAAAATCTCGTGGAGTTGCCGGCGAAATTATCGCAGACTCCGCCGAACCGAAGTCTATAGCGGATATGTATGAATACGGCCTGAGAGTCAGAGGCGCACGCAAGGGTCCGGACAGCGTGAAGCACGGCATAGAATGGCTGCGCGACCTCGACGAAATAATAATAGATCCCGCCCGCTGTCCAAACGCGGCGCGGGAATTTTCATCGTATGAGCTCGAACGGGATAAGGACGGCAATTATAAGGCGAACTATCCCGATAGAGACAACCACACGATTGACGCCACGCGCTACGCCACAGAGAACGACCAGCAGAATGTGAGGGTAACTTAATGATTAACAATATGGACTTGATAAGAGAAAAGCTCGCGTATCACCATACGGCTACGGACGATGAGATTATCAAAACCGTGCTTAAAAATGCGCGGGAAGACCCGGAGTATCTGGCGGCATGCGAGGGACTCCGATATTATCGCGGTATGCAGGACATTCTGCAGAAAGATTTTCGCGAGACGGTCGTTTACGAAGAAGACGAAAACAGCCCGGCGGGCATAAAGCGCGGCGGCGTTAAGATAATCAACGAAAACAATTCGAATCACCACAATGTGCATAATTTCCATGCGCTGATGGTCGACCAGAAGGTCGCGTACATCCTCGGCAAGCCGCTTTCCGTCTCTGTCGAGGGCGCAAATGACGGAGCGGGCGGTGCAGATGAAAGTCTGAAAGCTTTTGAGGACGCTGTCACCGCAGTGACCTCCGACGAGGCTTTTGTGGACATGCTCCCTGACCTCGCGACAAATGCGTCAAATTGTATCGTCGGATGGCTGCATGTCTATTACTCGGCAGCCGGCAAGCTTTGTTTTGTTGTTATCCCGACGACGGAATGTATTGCCTGCCGCGATATGAGCTATCAGCAGGTGATTACCGACTTTTTTCGCCATTATAAAATAACCGTCGTGCAAAACGGCACAGAGACGGAGCGGGAGCGGGTAGAGTGGTGGACTGCAACAGGGGTAAAGCGCTATGTCGAAAACGATGCCGGAGAGTTCGTGCTCGAAAGCAACAGCCCACACTGGTACAACGAGCAGATAATCAACGACGAGCGCGTTTCGGTTGAAGCGCGGTCTTGGGGGAGAATCCCGTTTGTTCCGCTTTATAACAACTCTGCGCATCAGACCGACCTTTCGCGCATCAAAGGGCTACTTGATGCATATAACCTGATATCTTCTGCGTCGACGAATAATCAGATAGATCTCGTCGAGCTCTACTGGATGATACAGGGATACGGCGGAGAGACTGCAAAAGCGATACAGCAGAAGCTGCAGATAAACAAGGCAGTGTCAATAAGCGATCCGTCCGGCAAGATAAGCGCGGAGCAGGTCACGCTGAATGTCACCGAGCGCCTCGCCTGGCTCGATATGCTGCGCCGGGACATATACCATATAGGGCGCGGTATTGATATGAACGATGAAAAGCTCGGCAGCGCGCCGTCAGGCGTCAGTCTGAAATTCCGCTACACCCTGCTTGACCTCAAGGCTGACCCGCTTGTCTCGAAGTTAAAGGTCATGCTGAAAGAGCTGTCATGGTTTATTACGCAGGATATCAACCTGAAGAACGGTACCGACTATGACTATACGCTTATCAAATACGATGTCCACAAGTCGATGATAGTCAATGACGCGGAGACGGTGGATATAATCCAGAAGTCGCAGGGGCTTGTGCCCGATAAGATGCTTTTAGCAAAGCACCCGTTTGTTGACGATGTCGCGCAGGCATATGAGGAGCTGCAGAAGCAGCGCGAGGAAAACGCAAAGATGTTTATCAGCGACGATGACGACAAGGACGATTCCGAAAAGGATGATGAATAATGCGCTCTGATCTCTATTGGGAGGAGCGGGCACTGCAGCGCGAGGAATATGCCCGACGTGCCTCGACGCGGGCTATAAAGACAAAAACGGTCAAGTTATACGCCAAGGCGCAGAAGGACCTCGACGCCCGCATAAATCGGATATTTTCGCGTTATGCGGCAAACAGTGAATTGACGCCGGAAGAAGCTCGTCGGATGTTGAACACCAAAGAAGCGGAAGCGGAATTGGAAGCACTGCGCAAAGAGCTTAATAACATAAAAGACCCGGTCATAAAAAGAAAAGCACTTGCCCGTCTCAATGCGCCAGCATACGCCGCGAGGATAAACCGCCTTGAGGCTTTGAAAGCCAATATCGAGACGGAAACGGCATTGCTTGCTGACCGGGAGAAGCGGGAACTCAAGCGGCTGCTTGAAGACGTGAGCGGGGATACATACTATCGCAGCATATATGACACGCAGATCGGCACGGGATTAGGCTTTGAGTTCTCAGCCCTGTCGAAAGGTGCCGTAAACACCATAGTAAATGACCGATGGAAAGGCGCGAATTTTTCCGACCGTATCTGGCAGAACACATCCGCGCTTGCCAACAGCGCATACGGTATTGTGGCGCGTGGAATTATGACGGGAGCGGGTCCGCAGGTAATGGCGCGCCAGCTCGCCGACGCGATGCAGTCCGGAATGTACAGCTCGATGCGGCTGATACGCACCGAGACAAACCGTGTGCATAACGCCGCCGAAAAGGAGGCATACGAAGAGGAAGGCATAACGGAATATAGATTCCTCTCCACTCTTGACGGGCGCACCTGCGATGTCTGCGGCGCTTTGGACGGCAAGACTTTTCCGGTCTCCGAAGCGAAAGAGGGCGTAAATTATCCGCCGCTCCATCCGAATGACCGCTGCACTACAACGGCAGTCATAGAGGGACAAAACCGAGCCGAACTCAAACGCAGGGCATTGGATCCCGAGACCGGGAAAACCGTGCTTATTCCGGCGGAAACGACATATGAAGAGTGGCTTGCGGATAATATAAATCCTCTTACCGGGAAGCTTAAATATTACCCGCCCAAGACTTTGACGCAGGTGTCCTCCTACAACAGAGACCAGTTCGAGCGATATTCGGCAGTCTTGAAAGAAAATGTGCCGGATTCTCTTGATGAATTCTTAAAAATAAAGTATAATGATCCTGAAAAGTGGAAGACGCTTAAAAGGCAATACCGCTTTGTGAATCAATACAAGATAGATTCAGGCAATTTCTCTACTGATGAAATCTTGCGGTTTGATAAAAAGGTTATTTATGAGAAGCGACTGAAATTTACAAGCGGATTTAAAAGAAGCGGAAACGTTGCCGGTGCATATATCGATGATGATTTTGACAATATGTATTATGCGCATAGCGCTATATCCAAAGTGGAAGATAGCAGAGGATATAAAGGAACCGGAAAATTAGTTTTACTTAAAGAAGCTCGCCGCTTTAAATATATAGATGTTCCCAAAATGGACGGAACAATAAGAAAAGAAACCTACAATGATACTGAAGCAAAGCTCTTCGAGTTCTTCGCCGATTTGTATGAAGCGAGCCCTTTTAAAAAGATATGTATGCTTTCCGAACGCGGAATGTGCGATAGCTGTAAAGGGGTAATGCAGCAATTTAAAGAACTATACCCGGATGTTGAGGTAAATGTTATCTCAAACAAAAAGGTTGAAGGAAATGTTTGGAAAGAAAGGATGAGAAAAAGATGAAGTATGACCTTGATTATCAGTGGGCAAAAAATTTTCTTGAAAGCCGTTTAAGCACGGGTATACAGCCGAAAACGGGGGATTTGCTCGAAAACTCATATCTTACAGAATTCGATCAGGATATCCTCGAAGAAGCTGAGCGCCTTAACGCGGTGCTCCCACTGATAAAATGGGAAGTGGACAACAACGATCTCAGCGAAGCCATGAGCGATGAGCTCTATCTCTACTATGAGGATTTGCTCAAAGGTCGCCTCGACGGAATACTGGACGAGGAAGAAGCCCCGATTATCATAAAAGACCTCACCGAGAGCTATATAAAAGCTTTCGGAAAAGATACTCTTGACGAAGAGGATCAATAATAAATAACAAACCGCCAAGCGTGAAGCGAGGCGGTTTTGTCATATCACAACATAATAATTACAGCGTTTTGCAGTCAAATGCAAAGCGTTGTTTTTATATCCAAATTTATCCGCCACCCGGAGCAAAATGGTGTCGCGCAATATTGGGACTGGCCAAGTAAAAAGGGAGCGCGGGAAAGGACAGACATGGACTGGCTTAAAGACATTTTAGGCGACGCACACACCGAGGACATCGACAAGAAGATAGCGAGCTATATCGGCAAGAACTTTGTTTCAAAAGCAGATTTTCGCGCCGAGTCCGATAAGGTCAAGAACCTTGAGGGTCAGATAGCAGAGCGGGACAGTCAGCTTGAAGAGCTCAAAAAGGTTGATACCGCCGGACTGCAGGCTACAATTACACAGCTGCAGAACGAGAACAAGCAGGCTAAGGCTAAGTATGACAGCGATATCGCCGCCATGAAGCTTGACTCCGCTATCGATGCCGCTATTACAGCCGCCAAAGGCAAGAACGCAAGAGCTATAAAAGCCTTGATAACGCCCGGCAGTGTGAAACTCGACAAAGACGGCAAGCTCGAGGGCTTTGACGATCAGCTCAAAGCAATCAGGGAAAGCGACGCCTATCTTTTTGACAAAGTCGAAACCAGACAGAGGGGCGGAGACCCCGACCACGGCGGTGGAGACCCCGAACCGGGCGAAGCCCCCGAGAACTATGCCGATTATGTGAATTGGCGCAAAAATCAGTAAAAACGGAGGATTTAACAAATGTCAAACAAATTCCTGACTCCTCAGATAGTCGCGAACGAGGCTCTTATGGTGCTCGAGAACAATCTCGTTGCTGCCGACCTTGTCCACAAGGACTATTCCAAGGAGTTCGCACATGTCGGTGATACTATCACCATCCGCAAGCCCGCGAAGTTTTCCGCGAAGAACTTCGTCGGCGAGACCGTAGACCAGAATGTGAACGAGGGCAGCGTCAAGGTGACTCTTGACCATTTCCGTGATGTCACCGTTCCGGTCACTTCCAAGGAAATGACCCTCGATATCAAGTCATTTTCTGAGCAGATCATCTCTCCTGCAGTGCAGGCCATATCTCAGGCCATCGACAGCGATATTATCGCCGAAGGCATCGCAAACGCCGGCAACACCGTGAGCGGCACCGCGAACGCGGCCGACCTCAAGGACATTGCCAACATTGCCAAGGCGTTTGACCTCAAGGGCGTGCCGATACAGCAGCGCAGACTGCTCGTCAACCCGACGCACAAGTATCGCTATCTGACCACGGAGAACCTCTCAAAGGTCGCATACGCGGGCAACTCCGATGCCCTGCGTTCAGCAGAGCTCGGCTCTATTTATGGTCTTGACACCTATATGTCACAGAATGCCCCCGATACCCTCGCGGCAACTGCGGGCACTGCGACCGCCGCAAAAGTCTCCTGCACCGCAGGCGAGACTAAGGTCGCACTCTCGGATGTCACTGCGACGACCGGCACCTTTAAAAAGGGCGACGGCTTTATCCTCGACGGCTATCTTTACAGATTTGCCGCCGATGCAACTGCCGCAAGCGGCGCGGTCGCCGAGGTCGCGATAGATCAGCCTATCCACCGCACTATTGCCTCGGACGCGGCGGTCAAGGTGTATCTCGTCAAAACGACCCACTCCCTCGCATTCCACCGCAACGGCCTTGCACTCGTCACTCGTCAGCTTGAGCTGCCTATGGGCGCGAATAATGCGGCTATTGCCTCGAGCAGGAACGGTCTTGCTATCAGAGTCGTATATGACTACGACATCAAGCACAAGACCGACCGCGTCAGCTTCGATATCCTGTACGGCGTCAAGACCCTTGACAGCGACATGACTGCAAGGCTGGTGGGCTGATATGACGGAGCAGAACAAGGCCGACCTCATAGCCCGGATGCGCGTGATGTTGGGTAAGGAAATGTCGCTGCCGGCTGCCCGGTATCTGCTGGATAGCGTCGAGTCCAAGGTATTGCGATATACCAAGCGACGTGAGCTTGTTCCCGGTCTTGATCTGCTTGTGGCAGAGATAGCCGCGCAGCGTTACCGCACGCAGCAGCCGGGCTCTACCGATGCGGCGCAGACCGTTGCAAGCATAACGGACGGCGACCAGAGCGTGAGCTTTAAGCACAGCGACTCAGACCTTGCCACAACGGCGGAACTGAGCGACAGCGAAAAGGTGATGCTCAACGAGTGGAGGAGGCTTTTCTGGTGAAGATCCCCGACGCCTTCAGACGCGCACAGCGCGCCGTATTCCAGGACAAAACAGTCGAGCATTATAAAGCCGTCAAACAGACGGGAACGCTCGGCAGCGAAACAGTGAAGCCCGCAGAAACACCTGCGGGCTCTTTTACTGTCAACTTCCGACTCGTTACCGACGCTATGCAGGCGCAGGAATGGGGGCTGCAGTGCAACAAAGACGCCACCTTTTCAACATCCGATACGCTCGCTGTCGAGAAGGGCGACTATGTGAAATACGGTGGCGCTTATTACCGAATCACCGAGATCCAGCCGCACGACAGCCACACGCTGTATCTTTGCAAGGCGGTGAGCCGATGAGCATTGAAGTTAAGGGTCTCGGCGAGCTGGCTAAAAAGCTCGCAAAGCTCGGCGGCACTGATACCGCTATTTCAAACGGCACGCGCGAGGCGGCGCGAATAGTCAACAACAGCGCAAAAGAGTTGTGTCCAGTAGATAACGGCAATTTGCGCGCGTCGCTGCATACCGACTACAAGCGCGAGGGTAGCAAGCATATCGGCAGCGTATTGACCAATGTTGAATACGCCGCCTATGTGGAATTCGGTACGGGTCCTAAAGGTAACGGCACATATACTTATGAGCTCCCGGGCGGAATCCATTACAAGGCGGACAAGTGGCGCGGCAAAATCCCTGGTGTCGGCTGGCGAATGATAAGCGGACAAAAGGCGCAGCCGTATCTCTATCCTGCGCTTATAAACAATCGCGAAGCAATACTCGAGTGCTATAAGCGCGCGATACAACAGGAAATAAGTCGTAAAGGCGGTCAGAAAAATGGTTGATATCGAACAGGTGACTTATGATGTGCTTTCACTCGCTGTACCGGGCGTGAAATGGTCTGCGGAATATCCGCAGAGTTTTGAACGGCACGGTTTGATAAAGCAGATGGATAACTCCGTTAAAATGCCATCCTCTTCGCGTCCGGATCATTTTTCCCGGATCGCCGTGCAGATCCAGGTGTGGATGGCGACGCCGGAGGGCAGGAACGAGGTCGAGAGGCAAGTTGACGATGCAATGCTCCGCTTCGGTCTGCTTCGCGGCAGTCCTAACCACCTTGAGGACGAACAGGAGGACGGTACGGTGTTATACCGCACCGTCCTGCTTTATAACGGAGTCTACGACAACAACACGAAGCGGTTTTACCGCAGTTAATAAGGAGGTAAGTACAAATGGAAGATTATCAGACTTCTATAGGCGTGATTCTGAAAATGGGCGCGAGCGCAGAAGCGGCAGCTGAAGTTCCCGGTCTGCTTGATTTTCCCGATATGCTCGGCGAATCGGACAAAATCGACGTGACCACGATGAAGGACACGCAGAGAAAGTATAAGCCCGGGCTTTCCGACCCCGGGGATATGGCGTTTACTTTCGGCTATGAGGGGATGAAGACCGGCACGAACTGGGCGACCCTCAAGGGAGCTAAGGATGCAGACAAGACCTTTATTCTGCTGTTCCCGGACGGTTCCGGTTTCACATGGACAGGCAGAGTGTCACTTTCGATGCCCGGAAAGGGCGTCGCAGAGGCGCTGACCTTTACTGCAAAAATCACTCCATCGTCGGATATAGAGGAATATACCTCGTCCGGCGGCTAAAGAACACATCGGCGGGGGAAACTCCGCCGAAAATTTAAAATAAGGAGACAACAACTATGCTTACTGCGTGTAATGCACCTTTTTATAGATTGACCGCCGGCGAGAAGGAGTACAAGCTCAAGCTCACGACGGCGACAAAAATCGAAGTGGAAGACCGTATAGGCTGCAGCCTGCTTGAAGCTCTTGACAAGCTGGCATACACCAAGGTCTTTGCAGTGACCCTCTGGGGCGCGCTGCAGAAATACCAGGCGAATATGACGCTCCCCAAGACATATGAGCTCATCGATGCGCTTGAAGCCGAGGGCTTTACCCTCGAGGACAGAGCGGACACATTCCTCGGCATTATGAAGGTGTCCGGTTTTTTTACACCGGAACAGATAGCGGACATGGAGCGGGAGGACGAGGAGCAGGAGATAGAGTAGTCTTCTCCTCAGCGACCGAGTGGGTCGCGGATCTCAAACCTCGCGCTTTTGCGGTCGGGATAACCCCGGACGAATTCTGGAGCATGTCGGCCGGAGAGGTTGAGGACCTTATATCCGCAAGGCAAAAGGCGGAAAATGAGCGGCGTAAATGGCAGTTACAGCTGATATGGAATCTCGGGCAGCTTGATTCTTTCGCGTTTAACGACCCGAAAAAATATCCTACGCTTGAAAAGGCGTTCCCGTCAGCTTTCGGCATGCAGCAAACCGGGTGGATGGTAATCAAAGCTCGGATGTCCGCTTATGCCAAATCAAAAAACGCCGCAAGGCACAGGGCAGGTGAAAAAAATGACAGTTGAAGAACTGCAAGTGCTGATTACAGCAAACACCAAGGACTTTAACGCCAAGATTGATAAGGCGAACAAGAGGCTGGGGTCGCTTGAACAGCAGGCAACGCGCACGGGAGCGGGTGTCGGAAAGCTTTTTACAGGCATAAAAACTACCGCTGCCGTTGCGGCCATACAGAAAGTAGTAAGCGAGGTCAAGAAGTTGACGGACGCATATGCGGAAAACGAAGCCGCGCAGATGGGCTTGTCGAGCATATTGACCGCGCAGGGAAAAGACCTGAACGCCGCGAAAGCGTGGCTTAAATCGTATACCAAAGACGGTCTTATCCCGATGATGGACGCTTACACTGCGTATAAGAGCCTCGCGGCGGCAGGGTATTCCGACGAGCAGACACAGTCCATACTGACCAACCTGAAAGACTCGGCGGCATTTAACCGTCAGGGCAGTATGACGATGGGCGAAGCCATCAAGAGCGCAGCCGAAGGTATCAAAAACGAAAACAGCATTCTTGTCGACAATGCCGGTGTTACAAAAAATCTGTCCGTTATATGGGATGAATATGCGGCATCGATAGGCAAGACTGCAGCAACGCTGACTGACGCAGAAAAGCGCATAGCAACGACACAGGGCCTCATGCGGGAGACGGCATTCCAGACCGGGGATGCTGCGAAATATTCGAACACCCTCGCAGGAGCGCAGGCTGCTCTGAAAGCACAGACAAAAATGTTGTCGAGCGCGCTCGGGTCAATGTTTGCGCCGGCTTTGCAGCAGTGTATTCCGCATGTCACGGCGTTGCTTGAAAGATTGACCGCCCTCGCCGAAAAAGCCGGGCAAGTCATGGCCATATTGTTTGGCACGTCAAGTGCAACGAGTCAGACATCATCAAACACATCTAAACTTGCCAACAGCACACAGCAAGTGTCCACAAACCTCGGCAGCGCGGCGAAAAAGGCAAAGGATTATAAGAACGCTTTGCTCGGCATCGATGAAATCAATCGTCTCGGAACGCCGGATACCGGATCTGATAGCGGCAGCGGAGGCGGAAGCAGCACAACGGTATCGAGCGGGGGGAACAATTTTAAGAGCCCATTTTCCAACGCTGACAGTGTTATTGACCCGAAGCTTGCAGAACGCGCAGAGAAGCTGAAGCAGAAGCTTGAAAAAGTGAAATCCACAGTCTCTGCGCTTGAGCCAGTGATAAAAGGAGCTGCAGCCGGCGCGGCCGCCGCTTTCGGCGTAAAGGTTCTGAGTAAGTGGTACTCCGGCGCAAAAGGTGTGTGGAATAGCTTTAAGGGGCTGAGAGTTGTCTCTACTTTTGCTGAAAGCTTTTCGTGGATAAAGGAGACCGGAGGAAGCACAGCACAGGCGTTAGGTTATGGATGGAAGAAAGCTGCGGGCGCAGCCAAAGACAGTTTGAAACAGTTCCGAACGGGTTTGTCGGCAACTCAAAAAGCGATGATAGGCGCGGCGGGATTCGCGGCATCGCTGGCAATGGCAAAATCCGCTTTTAAGGCATTCGGCGCGGGCGCAGAAGACGCCAAAGCGAAACTTGCGGTTATGGCAGTAGGACTTACTGCCGTTGCAGTGGCTATGTATGCGGCGTTGGGTCCGGCCGGACTGGTCGTCGCGGCAATTGGTGCAATCACGGGAGCCATCATAGGTTTTGAACAGGGTGCAGATGAACTTGCAGAAAAGACCTACCAATCCTCCGATGCCTATAAGGTGTTGTCAGAAAACATCGCATCCTCTGAGGCAATCATCCAAAGAACAAAGGAAAATATGGATGGTCTTAATCAGAAGATAGAGGGACTGAACACCGTCAGTGCGGAGTACGGTGCAGTTAAAATGCTCACCGACGAGATATATCAGCTGAGCGAAAAGTCAAATAAGTCCGCCTATGAAATGGACTTGATGCGCGTCAAGGTCGACACTCTGAATGCTATGAATATCGACGGATTGCATTTGAGTATCGACGAGACCAAAGGCGTAGTTGTGGAGACTAAGGACTCAATTTACGGGGTCATAGAGGCTTTGAAGAAACAGGCCGAAATGGCTGCAATACAAGACATTCTGACTGAGTCATACAAAGCCTTTTATCAAGCAACAATTGACAACAAGACGGCGACTGACAATTACAAGGTTGCGTCAGATAGGCTTGCCGAGGCACAAAATAAGTTAAACGAAAAGGCGGCAGAACTTGACAAGAAAAATCAGGGCGTATCAGGTGGCTTTCGTGATGTCGCGAACTGGATATCGCAAAAGCTTAGTCCGGAATATCGAACTCTTAAAAAAGAAGTCGAACATGCCGAAGACGCTTTGGAACAGTCACGCAAGGCTATTAAGAACACGTCTGCTGCAATGGATGACGCAAGCAAAAAGACTAAGTATTATTCGGATCAGCTCGTCAAGCTTAAAAATAACATCAACAATATAAACGGTGTAAGCTGCGATGTGACAGTAAAAACCCGATCTACCGGGGCACAGCAGTATGCATCCGGCGGATATCCTGATACCGGACAACTCTTTATTGCTCGAGAGAGCGGCCCCGAGATGGTTGGACAAATCGGAGGCAGGACGGCAGTTGCCAACAACAGCCAAATTGTGGACGGTGTTTCTTCGGGTGTTGAGCGCGGTGTTGAAAGAGCTATGGAACGAAGCAATGGCGGAACCGTAACAATTGTCGTTATGAACGAGCGCGGTGATATTGTAAACGAGCTTAGAAATGTCAACATGCGTGCCGGTAAAGTAATCATTCCGATAAACGAATAAAAGCCCTCTCAATCGAGAGGGCTTTTCCCTTGTAATATTGCGTCAGTCCACTTTTTCACCAAGTGCTCTGGAAATCTGCAAATATTGTCCGTCTTGGACAGTGATATATGCATTGTTGCTGAAGTTATCGTTAGCAACGATATTATCGCCGTAATTGTACGAACTCGACAGCACGGCGTAATAACCGTCGTTTCCCGCCTCAGTGGCAACGAGCTTGTACTCTCCGGCGGGAATATCCTTTCCAATCTTATAAACCCCTTCGAGCACGGCGGAACTGTTGAAGTGCATGTCCGGAGCTTTTTCCGATGGACACATTTCTGCCCGTGTAATTTCTATGTATTCGCCGTCCTTGACAGTGGCATAAACCCAAGTGTCAAAGTTTTCGTTAAAAATAATCGAATCTCCGGAACTGTCGGACGACACACAGAAATATCCTGAATAATCTTTTTCTGTGGCGATTATCCAGTATTCTCCGGCGGGAATGTCTTTTCCAACCTTGTACATTCCCTCGCCGTAATGGTCATTCGGCAAATCTACTTTGCTGATATTATCTGGAGTAGTGGGGGAGTTGGTGGTTGTAGAATTGCCGCATCCACAGAGCCCAATCAGCATAATACCTGCGATAAGTAAAGCAATAAATTTTTTCATCAGAATTTCTCCCTTTTCTTTTTAATCTATCATATTTCATTTTTTATGTCAAGAAAGAAGGTGAACAGCAGTGGCAACCGCTTTTAATCCCGGTGACAATCCGATAGCTACCGTGGACGGCGTAACTATGCCGGTATATCCTGACTCGGAGGACGGATATAAATGGGAGCTTGAGGACGCTTCTGCCAGCGACGCAGGGCGTACCGAAGATGTCGTCATGCACAAAAAACGCATAGGGCAGACCGACGCGGTAACGCTTAAGTTTTCCGGGCTGTCCATAGCGAACGCGAGCAAGATCCTGAAAATGTTCAACCCGGAGTATATAAAGGTCAAGTACTTAAATATGCTCGAAGGCGGATATGTGACAAAAGAGTTTTATGTCGGCAACAGAAGTGCGCCGCTGTACAACAGCAGTCTGAATGTTGTTGACAATGTGACCTTTAAAATCGTGGCGCGAAAGGGGTGATGTCATGTATCCAATAACTTCTGCCGGGCTTGCGGCTCTGCGAGAGGATGTAGTGCAGTCCGTCAATATCCTCTGTACGCCTACCAAGGGCACGGCATTTAATATCACCGACAAGGACATCATCGGCGCGGTAACGGTGGACTGGTCGAGCGTCACGGGCAGTAAGCTTGATTTGGGCTCGGCGTGTATGTCAGAGCTGAGTTTTACTCTTGAGAATACCGACGGCGCGTTTGACGACAAGGTGTTCGAGGGCGCACAACTGTATGTCACTACAAGCTTTTCAACGGGCTCGACAACGGAGACGGTGCCTATCGGCTATTACACGGTGGACAGCCCTCCGCGCAAGCTCCGGAGCATCAAAATAACGGCTTATGACCGCATGGCGAAGTTTAACCGAGCCTATGATACTGAGCTTGCCTATCCTGCAACGCTGTATCAGATAGTCGCCGATGCCTGCACAAAGTGCGGGGTGTCGCAGAAGCTTCCGACGAACACTTTGCATCGGGGTGTGTCGATACCGAAACGCCCGGAGGCGGACAACCTGACCTATCGTCAGGTGCTTGTCTGGGCTGCGGAGCTCATGGGCGTGAGCTTGTATATTGACTATGACGGCAAGCTGACAGGCGGGTGGTATGCGACAAATGCCAAGCACACGGTGATAAAAGCTTCGGATCGTTTTACTTCCGGCAATACCGATTTCGCCGAAAACAGCATCGTGTTTTCCGGTGTGCGTATCGTCGGAAACGACGAGAACAAGACTGAATACCTCGCAGGCACAAAGGACTATGCCTTTAACATTGAGGGCAATCTTCTTGCGCAGAGTGATATGAATCTCAGCACACTGGCAACGGAGCTTAAAACCGCACGGTGCAGTCTTACATACACTCCGATGTCCTGCACTACGCACTCGTTTCCGCACCTTAGACCGCTTGATATTATGAAGTTTGAGACGGCGCAGGGGACGAAAAAGGTCGTGCTGACAAATGTCAAGTGGCAGTCACAGAACCGCTGCACGAAGCTCGAGGGCAAGGGCGAAACGGCAACGCAGTCGGGATATGCCACAATGGGCGCGTTTACACCGAAGCAGCGGGCGGTACTCGAGCAGACCCGCGCACAGCAGGCGGCGCAAATCAACGACTACGAACAGGCAACACTCGCGCTGAATGAGACCATCGCGAACAGCATGGGCTTATATGTCACGCGGAAAGCGGACAGCAGCGGCGCGGTAATTACTTATTACCACGACAAGCCTACGCTCGAGGGGAGCAACACCATCTACTGCCGCAACGCCGGTGGTTATGCCTGGACTAATAACGGTTGGAACAACGGATCCCCGAACTGGGAGTACGGTGTATCAAAAGACGGTGACGCGGTTATCCGAAGCATTGCCGCAAACAAGATTTCAGCGAGTTATATCACTACGGATATCCTATCATCGCCGACCGGGAAGTTTTCCTTTAACTTGGACACGGGAAAGATTATTGCGTCCGACGCAGACCTCACAGGCGTTTTTTGTGTTAAAGGGTCAGCATATGATCTTAAAGTTATAAATGCTGTTACCAAAGCAGCGCCCAGTGTTGGAAAAATGACATACGCACCTGTAGGAAGTTTGTTTGAACCGGCAACACAGACGCAAAATGTCGTTGGGTTGATGCGTTTATCCGGAGACACTCAAAGCGGATTCATAGGATTTGCCGACAGCACCAAGTTTCCTTTTTCAGGCTTGACTTATGACGTACGCATCGATAGTACAAAAGGTGTGCGTATAGACAGCGGTGATGCCTATACAGACGTGGTATGCAGCGAGGATAAAGGTTTTCGAGTGCGTGGTGTTGAAGACAAATTAGGTTCGTCAAGAAAATATCTCGTGGTGACAAAAGATGAAACGTCGTCGAGCGGAGCCTTTATTTCCAACCATCTTCAAAACAGAGTCTTTGCAGGGTTGAAACATTATCGAGATATCTCATCCGGCAATGGCGCGAGCGATGTATGCCGCGCAGACTTTGGAATTGGGATTCCCGCAACCTCGACGCCGTCCGGTGCAATTGAGGTAAGAAACTCCAATGACAAAATAGTTGCTCGCCTTGATGTGTACCCGTCCGGTACTAATTGGGACGGTGCAACGCTGAAAATTGCAGGCATGACATACAGTGCAAAAATATTTGTTGATTCGACGGGTATTTGGGCACAGTTTGGAGATAACGATGCAAAGCAGCTTGTGAAAGCATCATCGTAAGGAGGTAAACCGATATGACAAAAACCGAACTTGAAAAAAGACTCGGCACAACTCAAGAGACCGCAAGGCAGCTTGAACAGGAGACAAAACAGCTGACGAGTCGACTGGAATATGTCCGTACCGAGCTTATCAAACAGCTCGGTAAAATAGAGATGCTCAATGAAATGTTGCAGGAAGAGGAGACGGTAGACGATGCGGACAACCACGATAACGATTGATTATGCTCACCCGCGCGGTTATGAGATAGGTTACCAGGGCGAGAACAATATTGTAAATCTCGTCTTGCCTGTACCTTCGCATATCGAAGGGGCAGACGGTTACAGAGTGTATTTCGAATCCTCAGCCGGAGAATATTTGCAGACCGAGTTATTAACCCCTGTTGACGGATGTGTGACTGTCACATTGACGAGTGATATCATCCCTGCACCGGGGCAGATAGCCGCGCAGCTGGTGGCTTTTGCGGATGGCGATATCATTGGCAAAGCCCCCGTGATTTATGGCACTGCGTTGTATGCGATACCAAGCGGCAGCACAGAGCAAGTGAGCAAATCGATTGAAGCAGAGATAGCCTTAAATTCCGCAGCCCGCCACACCCACGCTAACAAATTCGTCCTCGACCGCCTGTCAGACGCGGACGGAAAATTGCAGTTTGACGGCAAAGAGATATCGGGCGGCGGTGGCGCAGCAACAGCAGCAGATGTCAACTACGAACTGCCCGAAGAAGTCCAAACAGAATTTCCGTGGGCTGAGATTGAAGAAAATACCGTAAAAGCAGGACTTGACACGGCTATATATTACGCGCTTGCAGGTATGTACGCAAAATATATAGACGTTACCTTGCAGGGCGCAGCAGGCACGGTTGATGTTAGCTTGCAGAATTTTATCAACAACACATATATTCCGGTTGCCAATAAAGCCCATGAACACGATAACAAGAGCATTTTAGATGAGATAACCGCCGAAAAGGTCAATATATGGGACAACAAACAAGCTAAGCCGTCGCAGGTCACAAGTGGCACAACGATAACACTTGCTGACAATACGGAATATCGCTTGACTGATGTTACAACGCTAACCTTGAACTATCCAGTAGGCGACTTCGAGTGCTGGATACGCTTAACCTTTGCGGCAAGCGGCAATGTCACGGTTACTCTGCCGTCAGGCACAAGGTACATCGGCACTGCGCCGGATTTTAAAAACGGCGAAACATGGGAGCTGAGCTTCAAAGACAAAATTTTGGCGGCGCAGAAGGTCGGTGAGGGCATTTGAACAGGCGCAGATTTATATGGCAAGAGGCGCAAGCGCAGAGCGGACTGCCGGATGGCTATACCGCATTGGAATATATCCAATCGTCGGGCACTCAGTACATCGACACCGGGCGCAAGTTGACGCAGGATTCTGATATCACCATAGATTTCAGG